>Ga0335085_10001003_pt1 | contig 66952 bp, 51 predicted proteins | sample Lox_Sample_45_FD_206712 | JGI IMG/M metagenome (GOLD analysis project Ga0335085, IMG submission 206712) | Soil microbial communities from Loxahatchee National Wildlife Refuge, Florida, United States - Lox_Sample_4.5 | ecosystem: Environmental > Terrestrial > Soil > Wetlands | place: USA... | reverse complement strand
AACACAATGTAGAACGTGGCATTGCCCGAGAGATGCTGCCAGGCTGCTTCCCGCATGAACAGCACGTTGCTGGCGGCGAAGTAGAGCACGGCCGGAAAGTAGGGCAGGTTGCTCGTCCAGTAGGTCCACGCCGACATGAATCCGGAGAAGTCGCCGAACGCGCGCTTGCTCCACACATACAGCCCGCCCTCATTGGGATAGCGCGACGAGAGTTCGAGCACCGAGAGCGCCAGCGGCGTGTAAAAGCAGAACCACGCGCCGATCCAGATGACGATGGAACTCGGGCCAGCGGCGGCAGCAGTTGCAATCCAGCGCAGACTGATGCCGGTGATAACGTAGAACAGCAGCAGATCGCGAAATCCCATCGCCTGGGGCGGACGATTGGGATCTTCAGCTTCGGCGATAGAGACGCCGGAAGAGAGAAAGCCGATCTTCTCGGATTGCCTCGGCAGGTTCGGTTCGGGCAAGCTCAGTGTCCCCGGGTCAGTGTGCGGGAATTTAAAAAGGCCCACTTCGTGCGAACGTTGCGGAAGTGGGAGACTCGAAGAGGAATAACACCGGAATGAACCGACAGCAAGCCGAAAATCGTCTAGGTCATTTCCGGGTGAGACGAAGCGAAATAATCTTTAAGAATGAATCGCTCGCAACACTCAATGCAGAGCCAAATCCTGCCATTCGTGTATCCAGTACCGTGTTCGTCGCTCGACTCTGATAACTCCCAACGGCATAGGAAACAGTGATCCTTCTTCCAGCCATCCTTTACGAATGCAAAGTCGTCGCCTTTTAAAGAGATATCAAGCGAGATTTGGCCCGTCTTCTTGTTTACGATAATGTCATCGGGCTTCCATTGTTTTCGATGCCAATGCCAGTTGTACAGCCGGAGCATGCTTACCATATCTCGTATGTGTTCGGTCTTCCTTCGGATTCCGTGAATCTCGATTGGCCCAACTGGCATTGCCCCGTGCGAGCCTCTGAAAGTCGCTTGCGGTTCGGAGAAAGGAATCTGTTCTGCGCCCTGCGCTGCAAGACGCTCACGAATATTGTCCTCGTCTGCGCCCGCCTCACGAAGCAGTTGCGACGCGAAAGAGTCGTGGATATGCAAAATACCAAGGAAAATATGTTCGGTTCCGATGTGTCTGTGACCCATGCGGTCCGCATTATCCGCGGCGCTTTTCAGAGCTTCTTGCGCGGCTGAACTCAATGGGAGGTCAACATTCGTTGGAATCGCGGTCAGGTGCAGGGTTCGAGCATCGATGCGGCTTCGAATCTCATCGGCAGTTAGTTGTGGAATCCAACGAAAAGCATTCTTGGCCTCGCGGAGCAATCCCAAGAGTAGATGCTCGACGTCGATCTCGCACGATCCGTAGTGACTTGCTTCATACCGGGCGAAGAATATCACTCGTCTAGCTTTCTCGGTATAGCGCTCGAACATCGCCTTACTCCAAAGCGGCTGCGTTCCGACTGCTGCGCTTCCAGTATAAGTATCCTGGAATACCGATGAGCACAATTGCGGTTCCCCAGAATGCTTCCGTCGGGCGCGTGATGATTGTGTTCAGTGTCCAGGCCCCGCCGATAACGACGTAGATTGCCGGAAGCCATGGATAGCCGGTGCAACGATATGGACGTGGAATGTCCGGCTTCTTCCAACGGAGCCAGAACAGCGCGATCACTGTCAGCGTGTAGGAGAGCACCATTCCGTAGATTACGTACGTGTATAGCTGATCGTAGCGGCCACTAATCGTCAGCGCCGCTGCCCAGATGCCTTGACCGATGAGGCTGAATGCCGGGGTCCGCCACTTCGGATGAATGACGGCCATCTTCTTGAAGAAGACGCCATCCTGAGCCATCGCTAAATAAACCCGTGCGCCGGAGAGCGTGCAGGTTGCGGCCGCGCTGAAACACGAGATAGCGATCATCAGCGAGAGCCAGGCAGCCGCCTTCGGCGAGAACAAGACAGCTGCCGCCGCGTGCGCAATCGTCTCGTGTGCTGCGATCTCTTTGAGCGGCAACGCATACATGTACGTCAGGTTCATCGCGATGTAGATCACGCCCACCGCGAGGACTCCCAGTACCATCGCCAAGGGTACATTCTTGCGTGGTTCTTTTACTTCGCCCGCAACCCAGGTGATATAGACCCATCCGTCGTATGCCCAGAACACAGCGATCAAGCCGACTCCTAAAGCTGAAATCAGCTGCGTGGGGCTCAGACCCATGCTGAGGGGGACGCCCTGAGATTGGAAGTTCGACCAATGTCCCTTACCGATCAAGAAACCGAGACAGACGAACGCGGCCATTGCCGTAAACTTTGTCCAGGTAGAGACGTTCTGCAAAAGAGCTCCCCAGCGCAGGCCGACTACATTCACGTAAGTGAGAATTGCGATCAGGACCAAGCCAAGCAGATGCGCACGCGTTAGCACGATGGCGGACGACGCGAAGATGACATGCGACTCGGATACGAACGGGAATACCTGGCCAACGTAGGCCGCCGCTGCCACTGAGAGTGCGGCGATCGATCCGCCATTCGCGACGCTGAACAACATCCACCCATAGAGAAACGCGACCAGGTCGCCATAAGCTTCGCGCAAGTATATGTATTGGCCGCCTGAATCCGGAAACATCGATCCTAACTCGGCGAAGGCGAAGCATGCGCATAAAGAGATGACCGCGCCCAGAACCCAAACCAGCAGGAATAAGGCGGGTTGCGGCAGGGGAGTAGCGATATCTTTTGCCGTAAGAAAAATCGAAGACCCGATGATGCCGCTGACCAGCAGCAGGACGGAATCGAGCAGGCTGAGTCCGCGTAGCAGGGTTGGCTTTTGGGATGCTTTTCCGTCTGAATCAATGCCCGGGGGTAAGAGGACAGGTGTGGGTTCCATTTATCCGATTCCGAGTTCGTCGGGGGATTCCAGTGGCGTACCGCACTTGCGGCAGATGACGGCCGAGCAGTCGCCGCACGTCAGCGGATCGGTGACTTCCTCGGCGCAATTGGGGCAGTAGAGCGGGCCGGGATCTGGGGCTGGGGCTTCGGGCTGAGTCGCCATCCGGAGAAGAACTGTAGCACAGAATTATACGTGTACAGCATCACCGTCACTCATGGTTACTATGCGTGACCACTGGCACAGACACGAGTTAGCTTGGGGAATAAACTTCCGTGTCGCAGTTTAGCAAGGAGGAAAGCCTATGCGCCGGATAGGTCCTGCCAAGATAAATATTCAAGAGATTCAGGGCGACTCAGAAGTGGTCGTACTGCTCCTCAGCACTGTGGAACACGACGAGTTACATCGTAACCCCAAAGAATTCGTAAATAAAAGGCACGTTTTCGCAAAAGATGTATCGAGCGTAGAGCTTCGCCCGGAGGTACATCCGATGCCGCCTACAGGGTCGTCAATCGCAACCAGCAATGTATCCGCGACCGAGACCTTGATGAGCGTCATCATTCATCGACCGGGTTGCACCTGTGTCGGGGCGTGCACGCCTTTGACCGAGACTTAGCCTAAGGCGAGAGCCCCATCTTCGCCGTAAGATTCTTGAAGCGTTCATCGGAGCGGAGTAAATCAAATCCCGGAGCCGCTTTGATTTCTGCCAGGTACAAGTCTCGCTCGGCGTACGCCTTGTCGATCCATTGAAAGGCCTTATTTTTGTCTCCGAGGGCCGCGTACAAAGCTGCTATGAACGTAGGCGGAACATAAGCCGTCCGGGAGCGTTTTATCAGGTCGTCAATTATTCTGAGTGTCTCTGCGCTGTTCCCACTCTTGGCATGGGCCTGACCTAACAAAACGGCCCAGACCGGCTGCTCACCGGATAGCGTCCATGCCTTCTTCGCCTCATCAGTAGCTTGCTGATACTGACCGCTCCCGAGATATGCCCAACTCATGCATGCGTGCGAGTTTTCGTCACTGGGAGCCATCTCGATCGATTTCTTGCAATACTCCATCGCCTGATCGTAACGGCGCGCGCAATAAAGGTCCCACCCAGCTGTGGTGCTTGCCCGGTACAGCGGATCCAGTTGTTCAGCAATCGAAACTTGTGCAAGGGCTTCATCCGTCCGGCCCATTGCGGTGAGAAACACCGAATAAACGCGGTGGGCCTCCGCGTCGTGGGGATTGAGTTGGAGAGCGCGTTGATATTCACGGTCAGCGGCACTCCAGTCCCAGTCTCCATAGAAGTGCACAGTAGCCAGCGCCGTGTGCGCGTGCGCAAGCGTCTCGTCCAAAGAGATAGCTTTGAGTGCATATCCCCGCGCTCTAGGCATAGATTCGCGCGCCGGAAGGCTGATATCGATCCAGAAAGAATCAGCCAATCCCGCATATGCGGGTGCGTAGTCGGGATCGACCGCGATTGCTTGCTCGAAATACTGACGTGCTCTCGCGAGTTGCTCAGAAGTGCCAAATTGAAGGAACCTGCCTCGAAGATATGCTTCCTGAGCGGCCGGTTGCACCGAGCGTACGGCTTTCAACCGGCTGTCACCCTGAGTCGCATTGCTTCTAATTTCCGTTACGATTGCCAGAGCCAATTCCTGTTGTAACTTCGGCAGATCGCGGAACTGACACTCGTAGCTGTGGGACCAGAGTTGACGGTCTTCAGCACCGTTCATCAGCCGCACGGTCACACGAACGGTGTTCTCCGAGCGGAGGACCGATCCTTCGATCAGGGCGTCGACGTTCAATTGCCGAGCGATCTGCTGCAACGGTTTTCGCTCGATCTTGTAGGGGACGACTGAGGTGCGGGAAATCACTCGTTCCAGGATCTTCATCTGCCCGAGATCGGTGATAAGAAAGTCCGTAATGCCATCCGCCATGTACTCCTGCTGAGGATCTCCTGAAAGATTCGCGAAAGGAAGCACGGCGAGTGACTTGATTTGAGCATGTCGGCCGAAAATCGCCGGACGATACCGGCTGCTGAAAGTAAGCAAAACAAGAAGAGAAAGCAGGCATGCCGTCAGAGTGTAGAAAATGTACTTCAAGAGGCGCCATGAAGAGCCAGAGTCGTCGGGGCTGGCGCGTTTCAAGTCGTCCAGCTCTCGCGCGAGTTTCTTTGCGGATTGATAGCGCTTGTCGGGATCTTTCTCAAGGCACGTGAGGATGATCGTCTCGAGGTGGGGGGAAATCCCAGACCTGCTGCGGGATGGTGGAAGCGGCTGTTTGTGGATGATGTCGTCTACGAGAGCCGTCATCAGCCTTTGTTCGAATGGCGGACGACCCGTGCAAAGTTCATAGAGAACCGCTCCTGCGGAGTAGATGTCGGTTCGTGCGTCGGCGGCCTGTCCCAGAACCTGTTCGGGAGCCATATAAGGTAGGGTTCCGGAACAATCCGCTGGGCCGTTGATGCTGAGCGTGGTGGCCACGGGACTGAAGTTTAGTGTTGATCGCGCCAGCCCGAAATCGAGAATCTTCAGCCGACCGTCATTCGTGAGCCGGAGATTTCCGGGCTTCAGATCGCGATGGACGATGCCTTGCGTGTGGGCTGCAGCCAACCCCTCCGCCATTTGAACGCCGAGATCGACTAGTTCCTTTTCTGGGAGAACTCCCTCGCGGACCTTGTCGTCGAGAGCCTGACCCGGGACGTACTCCATGACGAGGAAATCCATCTCGTCTTGGGTGTCAAAATCGAGAACTGTGACAATGTTTGGATGATTCAGCTTGGACAGGGCATGCGCTTCTTTGCGGAAGAGCTGGCGACTGTATTGGTCGGTATCCCGGGAGAGTAGCTTGAGGGCGACGCCATGTCCGAGGTGTTCGTCATGGGCAAGAAAAACCTCCCCCATGCCACCTTCGCCGATTTTCTCGACGATACGGTAATGCGCGAGCACGCGTCCGAGTTGCGGACTGGGGTTGACTGCCACAGTCATACAGACAGTCTCCGAACCCCCAACAGGGAGATCGTAGGTCCGCCCGCTTCGCGAGTCAATCCATAAACTACTGGTTCGTGCTAAAAGAGATATAAGGCTGGATCACCGCTAGAAATCGAGATCTCTATGAGTGAAAAGCCACAAACTCCCGACGAGAAGCTGCAACAGGAATTCAACCGCTGGGCCGAGGCCGGTGAGGGCGAGAAGATGCGAAACCATCATCTCGACATCACAGAGAAGACACTTCGGTTGATGGAACTACGCGCTGGCGAGAGGGTGCTGGACCTCGGATGCGGTTCGGGATGGGCAACACGGCTGCTAGCGCGTCTGGTTGGCGACGGGCCGGAGGGATTCGGGCAAGTCGTCGGGCTCGATGTCTCGGACGAGATGATCCGGCAGGCACGGCAAGAGTCGAAAGATTTCGACAACATCCTTTATGTCTGGGGATCGGCGCAGCAGATTCCGTGGGAGGAGAACTTCTTCGACAAAGTCCTATCGGTGGAATCGTTCTATTACTATCCCGATCAGGACCGCGCGCTGAAGGAGCTCTTTCGCGTCATGGCTCCGAAGGGCAGGCTTTTCATCCTGATCAATCTTTACACGGATAATCAGTACTCACTCCATTGGGTCGACAAGCTGAAAGTACCTGTCCATGTGCGTTCTGCGGCCGAGTATGTGGATTTGCTGAAGAGGCATGCTTTTGAAAATGTTGAGGCGCGGCGGATTCCTGACGACACTCCTACGCCCGATGATTACAAGACGAAGTCGTTCAAGAGCCTCGAGGACTTACGGGCTTTCAAACGAGAAGGGGCATTGCTTCTGATCGCTTCAAAGCCCGATCTGCGCACTCCGGCCCCGGGTTACACGATCTACTAAGTTTCTCTCCGCAGGGTGCGGCGAGACGACGCCCTGACAGCCGCCGGAACAGCGGCGCTACTTAGATCTCGCTATCATCATCGTCCTTGTCGCGATCTTTCACCGGGCTCATGGCATGGCCATCTGAGGCGTGGCGGATTTCAATATGCCCGTTCACGTTCGATATTTTGATGCGCGCGCCGCCACTGCCCAACTCCCCGCGCATGCTGTGTCCCACCATGTGACTGCTGACATGGAGTCCGAAATCGTTGCTGATCCCGCCGGAGACGGTACTCGCTTCGACCTCTGCGTTTGAATCGGACGGAATTGTCAGTTCCACTCCGCCGTTTACGGAATTCAGGTCAATGTCTTTGCGGGCGAGTTGGCTGAAACGCGCATCCAGCCGACCGTTGATGGTTGATAGTTTGGCATGGCCAGAGAGATCGTGGGCATCCAGCCGTCCGTTGATGCAGGAAGCGCGGACTTCACCGCTGATGCCATTGATGTCAAGTGCGCCGTTGATCAGCTTGATTTCGTCGAGCGAGACGCCACTAGGAACGGTCAGTGTGTACTCCACGCTGGCCGGATTGTTGTGCGATCCCCAAGTCCAGTTGTGATCATGGTCGGGATACTTGGTGCGGATCGAGACGGAGTCTTTCCTGGCATCGACTTCGATCTTCGCTTCGTCAAGCCGTTCCTTGGTGTCAGCGTACTTCACTGCGTCGACCTTGACCTCGTTGCGGTCCCAGCTGGAGATATGGACATCCCCGTTGATATTGTCGAGTTCAATGCGCCCATCCGGGGTGATGGCGTATGTCTGATGAAACTCTTCAGTGAGCGCTCCGCGATGATCGGAGGCGTGCGCTGTGAGAGCAAAAGCCAGTAGTGCGCATAAAGTGCCGGCGGCAGCCCCAATCCATGCCGCGGATCGATGATGACGGGTCATATTCCCTCCGTTTCAACACTTTAGACGAAGACAACGGCAAATCGTGAGTCTTTCATTTTGAAATTGTGCTGCCCTGTTTCTTGTTGAGAAAAGAGTTATCTCGGTGATGTTCCCTCCGGCGGTTCGCTGAACGACAATTTCAGCCAAAAGTCCGTCTGGGGGTTCATCTTGTCTGTAATACGCAAAAATACCGTGGTGGGTTCACGGAAATTTGTCTTGCGGTTGGGGACAGGAGTGCTATTTGCACTCCTGTTGGCAGGTGCTTCCCCAGCCCAAACTGAGGCCGACAAGCCCGTCCCGATACTGACGGGGAACATAGGAACATTCAGCTTCGTCACGGGCGGGCAGAACGTTATCGATACGCAGTTGGACCCGGTTCTGCTCGTGCCTTTGGGCGACAAGTAACTGATCGAGTCCCGTGCGGAGTTCGAGGGAGAATTCCAGCGCCCGGATGGTGGGGTATCGTCTCGACCGCGCCGATTTGGTTCATGGATTCGAAGGGCACAAGGTCATAATCAACGGAGTTCTGGATACGAAGCTCAATCAGATCCATGTGCTCAAGATTGATCTGGAGGAGAAACCTTAATCCATCCCCGTGCTTCGGTGATCAGGAAGACGCACAGGATGGTCATCTCGGGCTCAATCGGCTGCCGGTATCGGGGGGCAGGAAAGACGACGTAATATACAGCCGGCAAGAGCAGAATCAGCCAGAAGAAAAGCCCTGCACCTTTTTTCCGCATCCGCAGGGCGCGGCCCAATCCCCAAAATGTCAAAATTGAAGAAGCCAGGAAGAGCGAGTTCTTGAACTCATTCATCCATGGCGGCTGTGTGGCCTTGGGCGGTCCGGCCCAGTAATAGACGAATCGTTTTACGCACAATCCGGCGAATCTCGCATAGTCCGCTTTGATGTAGTCGACGGCCTGCTGCTTACGCATCGCGATGTAGGGCAGTTCTCCCATCGCCTGGTACTGGCGCATTGCATAAGTATCTTGGCTGGGATGAAGATATTCCATCCAGGTTCCATCGGCTCCGGGGCCATTTCCCAGACGGAGTTCAGCCCCGAAATTGTCACGAATGAAGATGAACTTCCCAAACGCCTGGTAGTTGCGAATCAGCCAAGGCGAAATAGCACCAATGAAGATGAAGGACGCAAGTATCACTCCCGCGACGGAGCGTTTTCCGAGTTTTGCGCGGCGATACCATGCCCACAAACCGGCGGCAGGAAGAAACGATAAAAGGGAAGTGCTGTTCAGAGCTGCGATGCTCCAGAGAGCTCCGAAGGCGGCCCACGGAGACCATCCTTCGAGCTCCTCGAGTGTGAGGGCCAGCCAGAAGATGAATCCGAGCAGAAGTGCCGATAAGCTCGTTTCCCAAATCCAGCGTGTACACCAGAAGATGACATTCGGCAGAAGTGCCCATGCCCAGGCCGATCCAACAGCGACTTTCTCTGAAAAAATTCGACGGGCAATTCGGTAGATCGGAATACAAGTCAACGCCGAGCAGAGGCTATTGAATGTCAGCAGGACAAGCGCTGATGCTTTTGAATAGACCCCGAAAACTGTGAAAACAACGTAGATCAGATACGGATAGAGTGGAGGCTCCCATGCCGTTGGTCCCGTGGAACCACCAAATGGGTTGCTGAACCCATGTCCCGCTACGAGAGATGCGCCGATGCGTCCCATTTCCCAGCCGAAGCCGAAGTGATCGTCATTCGACTTGAACTTGTAGGTGTGGCCGAGGAAAATCCATGTGAAACGGATGAGGAAAGCAACTCCTACGATCCACGCTTGCGATGTGCGAAATCGCGGCCATATCCCTAATAGCGGGCGATTCGGATTCGTAGGGTCGGTTCGGTGGAATTTCACGAGGACGCTTTATTTGTAACTGAGCAGCTATCCGGGAGCAACTGCCGAAATCGATCTGTAACACAGAATTCAACCGACGAGCGTACAATGCGACAACCGAATGGGGAGGTGCATGATGATTCTGGGGATGACGACTGCTACATTCACCCTCTTACACGTCCTGATCAGCCTTGTGGGGATCGCATCCGGACTGGTCGTTATGTACGGCCTGCTCACTGCGAGTCGGCTCGAGCGTTGGACGACGATTTTCCTGGTCAGTACTGCCGCAACCAGCTTGACCGGGTTCTTGTTTCCGTTTAAGGGAGTCACGCCTGGAATTGTCATTGGCATTCTTTCGATCATCGTCCTGGCACTCGCGGTTGTCGGGCGATACGCTTTGAACCTGAACGGACCATGGCGCTCAATCTACATTGTGGCGGCGTCGGTCGCGCTTTATTTCAACGTATTCGTCTTTGTGGTGCAGTCATTTGAAAAGGTCCCGCAACTCCGGGCGTTGGCTCCGACGCAGAAGGAGCCGCCTTTTGCCGCGGTGCAACTGTTCGTGCTGCTTGTATTCGTGGTCGCGACAGGCTTCGCTCTTAAGCGCTTCCGGCCGGACCTGAATCTGGCTGGAAAATCCGGCGACACTCCCGCGGAAACACGGGCAGCGTAACATCGGCGCACCGATTCAACACGACGGCAGGTGAGTTCGATGAGAGTGCCGCTGAGCTGGCATGGAAGGTAATCACAGTCGGCGCGTCCGAATCCGGTAAAATGCTTGTTGCACCGGACTCTCGATTGATCGCAGACCCCATCTTAAGCAATTGGATAGCATGGGCCGCCACCCCGAAAGGCATTGGCCAATACATTCGTCAGCATTTTCTAGATACAACATTCCGTGGACTTTATCACGCGAATGCATTTGATATCGCTCTTCTGGTTCCTTATTTCATCGTTCTGATTCTGCTCGCCGGATACGGCGCGCACCGATACGTTCTGGTCTACCTGTACTACAAACATCGTCAGAAGCGCACGACCGAACCTGCTTCTCGATTCGCCGAATTGCCACGGGTAACGGTCCAACTGCCAATCTTCAACGAGCAATATGTCGTGGAGCGATTGTTAGAGGCAGTCTGCAAGCTCGACTATCCGCGCGAAAAACTCGACATCCAAGTATTGGATGACTCGACAGATGAAACTGTAGAGGTTGCGCGCAATCTGGTTGAACGCTACGCCGCCTTGGGCAATCCGATCAGCTATCACCACCGCACCAACCGGCATGGATTCAAGGCGGGAGCGCTGGCTGCAGGCCTCGAATCGGCACGAGGCGAATTCGTCGCCATCTTTGACGCGGACTTTATTCCTCCGGAAGACTTTCTGATGCGCACTGTTCATCACTTCGCCGATCCGAAGATTGGCATGGTGCAGACGCGCTGGACCCATCTCAACCGCAATTACTCCTTTTTGACCCAGGTCGAGGCGATTCTGCTCGACGGCCACTTTGTGCTGGAGCATTCGGGACGCGCACGCACGGGACTCTTTTTCAATTTCAACGGAACTGCAGGCATATGGCGCCGCGCCGCGATCGACGATGCCGGCGGGTGGGAGCACGATACGCTCACCGAAGATACCGATCTTTCCTATCGGGCCCAACTCAAGGGATGGAAATTCATTTACCTGCAGGATGTTGAATGTCCCGCCGAATTGCCGGTCGAGATGACTGCCTTCAAGACCCAACAGGCGCGCTGGGCCAAGGGATTGATCCAGACGGGAAAGAAAATTCTTCCGCAGGTGATGAGCAGCGACGCTCCGCTTCATACTAAGATCGAAGCCTGGTATCACCTCACCGCCAACATCAGCTATCCGCTCATGATCATGCTCTCGGTTTTGCTCTTGCCGGCAATGATCATTCGGTTTTATCAGGGCTGGTTCCAGATGCTTTACATTGACCTGCCCTTGTTCATGGCGTCGACGTTCTCGATTTCGAGTTTCTATCTGGTGTCGCAGAAGGAGCTTTTCCCGCGAACCTGGCCGAAGTCGCTCCTTTACTTGCCGTTTCTGATGGCACTCGGCATAGGGCTGACGATTACAAACACAAAAGCTGTCGTCGAAGCGCTGATCGGAAAGCAGAGTTCGTTCGCACGAACTCCCAAATACCGTGTCGTTTCAAAGCAAGATAAGGTCGGCGCCACCAAATACCGCAAGCGCCTCGGCTGGGTTCCTTGGTTGGAGCTGATCATCGGCACCTATTTTGCGATGACCGTGTATTACGCCGTCGAGAACGAAAACTACATTACCGTACCGTTTCTGCTGCTATTCGTGTTCGGATACTGGTGTACTGGGCTGATGTCGTTGCTGCAAGGCCGTTTCGCTGGCGCGTCTTCCCAAACCACTTCTCATACCAAGCCTTTCCCGGTGGGTGTCTAGTCCTCACGCCTAGTCTTCCATTGACCACTCAGTTACAATCCTGTCGCCGAAACATCTTTTCTCGCCCTAGCGTTCCAGGCCTTCGCAAGGAGGGTGCGATGAGTAGATTAAAAGGGATTCTCCGCTCCGTTGTCGCTGCGTCATGGTTGATCGTGTGTCTGAGTTGTGGCAGCGCTCACGATTCCGATGAATATTTTGTCTTTGTGTCCGCGAACTTACAGGTGCCGTACTGGAAAACGGCGGGGACCGGATTCAATAACGCGGCCTCTCAGTTGAAAGTGCGTGCCGATTTTACCGGTCCTCAGAGTTACGATCCAAAGGCCGAGCGTGATGCCCTGGATCAGGCCGTGCAGAAGAAAGCGACCGGGATATTGTTGTCCGTTGCGGATGCCAATGTCTTGAAAGATGGCATTGACAAGGCGATCGCGGCGGGCATTCCGGTCGTTACGCTGGATTCCGATGCACCTAGCAGCAAGAGACTTTTCTTCATCGGGACGAACAATTATCAGGCGGGATTTACTGGAGGCCAGCGGTTGGCACAGGAACTCAAGGGCAAAGGCAACGTTGTGGTTTTCACGATGCCAGATCAGCCGAACTTGCAGGACCGCTTGCGCGGATATAAAGATGCTCTCGCCAAGACGCCAGAGATCAAGATTACTCGCGTTGTCGACATCCAGGGCGATCCGCGGATTGCGTTCGATACAACGACGCAAATCGTCGGCAAGGAGCGCGATAAGGTCGATGCGTTTGTCTGTCTAGAGGCGCAGTCGGGTAAAGAAGTCGCGGGCGTTCTCAACAGCTATCACGTGAGCGGTAAGACTGTAATCGCGATGGATACAGACCAGGAGACGCTGGATTGGATCCAGAAAGGCGTCATCGCGGCCACGATCGCGCAGAAGCCGTACACCATGGCATTTGTGGGTATGCAGATGCTGGACAACGTCTATCATCACAAGCCCTCGTCTCTCGATCGAGATTGGTCGAAGGACAGCTACGCTCCCATTCCGAGTTTTGTAGATACGGGGTCCGATCTGATCGATAAGAGCAATGTCGAGGGTTTCATCCAGGCAGGGAAAAATCTTGCCACGCCGAAGTAACCAGGTTCAAGACGCGTTTTAGTCTAGAAAAGGAATCCTCAGAATGCGAAAGTTAGCTCTGCTTTTGTGCGCAGTCTGTGTTCTGTCTTTGATAGCTTCTGCGCTCGAGCGTCAGCCGGTTGCCGACTATCATGCCCGGCGCGAGACATTGGCCAAGAAAGTCGGCGGCCTGATTGTGCTCGTTGCGCCGCTCGAACGCATGGACGCGGTCTACGGCTTTCGCCAGGACGATAATTTTTATTATCTTTCCGGCGTGACCGTCCCCGGCGCCGCGTTATTGATTTCGCCCGCAGCCGAAGCGAAAGGAGAAGCGCCCGCTCGGGCCTACGCCGAGATACTCTTTCTGCCCCCGCGCAATCTTCGACTGGAGAAATTCACGGGCCCCCAATTGGGCGCGGAAGATCCCGAGGCAACGAAGATCACCGGCTTCGATCGTGTCGAAGAGATGGGCAAACTGCCGGACGAAGTTGCCAAATTACTCGCGAGCGGACCGCCCGTTGTTCACACGGAGCTCTCGACTACTGGCGAGCCTTCCTCCAGTGCGGAAGCACTGGCGTTTCTGCATCACAGCACTGCGATGGTCTTCTTTCAGGATGTGAAGCAGACGATCACGGCGCAGCGCACGGTCAAAGATGCAGGCGAGATCGCGCTTCTCCGAAAGGCCGTGGACGCATCAGTCGCGGCCCACCTGGCGGCGATGAAAGCAGTGAAGCCGAATGTGAAGGAATACGAGATCTCGGCCTTGCTGGAGTACGAATGGGAGCGCCGCGGATGCGAGCGAGCCGCCTACTCTTCAATCGTCGGGTCGGGGCACAACTCCACCGTGCTGCACTACTCGGAAAATGGCAACACCATGAAAGCGGGAGATGTGGTGGTGATCGACGCCGCCGGCGAGTACTCCATGTATGCCGCCGATATTACTCGGACGCTGCCAATCAATGGCCATTTCACGGCGCGGCAGAAAGAAATCTATGAGATCGTGCGCGGAGCGCAGGAAGCTGCGATGGCAGCGTTTCAGTCTGGCAAGTCGATGCTCGTGGGCGATGGAGAAAATTCTTTGAACAAGGTGGCCCGTGACTACATTAAGACCCACGGTAAAGATCTCCACGGCCAGCCCCTCGATCAATACTTCATTCACGCCCTGGGACACTACATTGGCCTGAACGTGCACGACCCGGGCGACTACAAAGTTCCGCTCGGTCCGGGAATGACTTTCACGATTGAGCCTGGTATTTACATTCCGGAAGAGAATATCGGAGTTCGGATCGAAGACGATTATCTGGTTGATACCGATGGCAAGCTGATCAAGCTAAGCGCGGCATTACCTTCGAAAGCTGAGGATGTCGAGAAGGCAATGGCTAGTAAGTGACTGGCGGAATCCGGTTCGCAATGACGGAATGACTGAATGATTCAATGACTAAATTTACGAGATATATTCCCGGATGTACTCGTCCTTGGTGTGCGCCAGTTCGCGGATGTCTCCATCGAACGTGACCTTTCCGTCGCGCAAGATCAAAAAGCTCATCGGCACATTGCAATACTGGCCTTTGGGTAAGGACTTCAGCTCGTTTGTCTTCGGATCGAACTCGTGCGTGGCCAAGGTGAATGCGTCCTGCAGTCGATGTGTTACCAGCAAGGCACTGCTGCGGTACACGTCGCGCTGCTTCATGATCAGCTCAACGATGGTGTTCGACGTGACGGGATCCAGTCCGCCGGTAGGCGAGTCGTAAAGCAGCAACTCCGGCTGCGTGATGATGGCGCGCGCAATGGCTACACGCCGCCGCATGCCACCCGAAAGTTCGGAAGGAAATAAGTCGAGGGTGTGTTCCAATTCGACGAATCGGAGCGACTCGCGCACCCTCCGATCAATGCCATCGTTGTAGATTCCGCTCTCTTCCATCAACCGATAAGCCACATTCTCACGCACGGTAAGCGAGTCAAACAGAGCGCTCTCCTGAAATACCATACCCAGATGCGCTCGCATCGGGAACATGTCATTTTCGCGCAATCCGGTGACGTCATTTCCGAGCACCGTGATGCGTCCGGAATCCGGTGGCAGTAAGCCAAGAGCGAGCTTCAGTATCGTGCTCTTGCCCGATCCGGCAACGCCGAAAAGCGCTTTGGTTTCGCCATATTGCAACTGGAACGACACTCCGCGAAGAACTTCATTGTCGCCAAAAGCGATGTACACATCTTCAAACACGATCGCTGCGGACGATGGCGGTGGTACAACCTCGGAGACGTGTCCAGCGGGTAAGGTCGGCGAAGACATACTAGTGATACGACAATATTGAAATCAGAATCTTGGTTACGAAGAAGTCTGTCACGAGAATCAACACAGACGCCGCAACGACCGCCTGCGTTGTAGCTCGGCCCACACCCTGAGTCCCGCCGCGAGCGGTCATTCCGTAGAAACATCCGATAGTCGAGATAATGAAACCAAACAGCGTCGGTTTCAGCAATCCCATGAAGACGTCTTGAAACACCAGTACCTGCCACGCATTGTTCCAGTATTGCCGTGCGTCGAGACTCAGGAAAAGCTTCGCGACCATCAGTCCGCCGGCGAGACCCACCAGGTCGGAAATGATGCTCAGAAAGAACAGCATGAAAACGGTTGCCGTCACCCGCGGCGTGACCAGCTTCTTCATGGGATCGGTGCCGAGCGCCCGCATGGCGTCGATCTGCTCGGTGACGACCATAGAGCCAAGTTCGCTCGCCATGCCTGAGGAGTTTCGCCCAGCGACCATCAATCCAGTGAGCACCGGACCCAGCTCGCGAACCATTGAGGTCGATACGAGTTGCCCGATAAGCGTGATCGATCCGAACCGCTGTAGGGTATTGGCTGTTTGCAATGCGAGGACGCCGCCCGTGAAAAATCCGGTCAGGACGACAATCGGTAGCGAGCCGAATCCGATCAGGTCCGCCTGTTGTACCATGTCGGCAATGTAAAGGGGCTTGCGGAACAGGTTGGCCACGGATTGCGCCGCGAGCACGGTGTATTCCTGAACTGCCAGGACCTTCTGCTTGGCAAACTCCGTAGGCGAAATCAGTTCCATGCGTGCAAAAGCCCAATCGTCGGGGCGACGGAGGCTTCATCGAAATATAACAGAGAAAGTACCGGGTCCCGAGAGGGGAGTACCGAGTACCTAAAGCATCGCGACGCCAATTCCACGCCTGGCGACAGATTGATATACTGCGCGCTTCAGTTAATTAAACTGTTACGCCCTGCGGAGGCAATACTGGTGCGCGTTTCCAAACTGTGGTTCATTCTTCTCTTCCTGCTTGTTTCTGCCGGAATAGCCCAGCAAGCGCCGGCAAATCAGCCTGCGCCCAAACCGCTTTTCAATCTGCGCGAAGTGATGATCCCCGTTCGCGACGGCATTCGTCTGCAGACGGTGATTCTCAGTCCCATCGATCAGCATGGGCCGCTGCCGATCCTGTTCCGCCGGACTCCGTACGGGGTTCCGGAAAAGCCGCCAGAACAAATACCGCCGTACATGAAAGAACTCGCTGCGGACGGATACATTTTCGTCATCCAGAACCTGCGCGGGCGCTTCAAGTCGGAGGGCGTGTTCAATCTATCGTCCTGGGTTGATCTGGACGATCCTAAAGCCACCAACGAAACCACGGATGCCTACGATTCGATAGATTGGTTGGTGAAGAATATCCCCAACAATAACGGACGCGTCGGCATGTTCGGTGTCTCCTACGACGGGTTGACTACGGCTCTGACGCTTTTGCATCCGCATCCGGCGCTGAAAGCGATCAGCGAGCAGGCCTCGCCGGTCGATCAGTGGATGAATGATGATGACCATCGCTACGGCGCATTGCGCGAGAGCTACGACTTCGAATATGCCGTGATGGAGCAGGCAGACAAGAACAAGAACACGCATTTCGAGTTCGAAACCTACGATACCTACGAGTGGTATCTCAACTTAGGGCCGCTCTCGAACATCAACGAGAAGTGTCTTCATGGTTCGATTCCTTATTGGAATTCGAGCGTCGACCATCCTGATTACGACGAGTTCTGGAAGAAGGAAGCATGGGTGCGGCAGTTACATGCTTCGACCGTGCCGAACCTGAACGTTGCCGGATTCTGGGATCAGGAAGATCCGTGGGGACCATGGCAGATTTTCCGCCATGCCGAAGAGAGCGATCCCGAGCACACGAACTTCATGGTGGCGGGGCCGTGGTATCACGGCGAGTGGTGGGCTCCGAAGGGCGACACGATCGGGCAGATTCCTTTTGGTGGACACGAGACATCGCGCGAATTTCGCGAGAATATCGAAGCTCCGTTCTTTCGATATTACCTGCATGGGAAGGGCGAGAAGCCTTCGTGGCAGGCGAGCACATTCCAAAGCGGTTCAAACACCTGGCACACGTATGCGACGTGGCCGCCGAAAGAGGCTAAATCCACGAACTTGTATTTACGTTCCGATGGGACGCTTTCGTTTTCTGCGCCGCAAGAGGGAGAGTCCCGAGACGCTTATCGGGAGTACGTCTCTGATCCGGCGAATCCGGTGCCTTATCGCCAGCGGCCGATTTCTCCGACGTATCCGGGAGGAGATTGGCGGACTTGGGAAGTCGCCGACCAACGCTTTGTGGACCAGCGACCTGATGTTCTCTCGTTTGTAAGCGCTCCTCTCGATCATGATGTGACGATCACAGGTCCGCTCGCCTCTGAGCTCTTTGCATCAACCTCCGGCACGGATAGCGATTTCATCGTGAAGCTGATCGACGTTTACCCGCAGGATGCGCAGAAGAACGAGTGGAATTCCGACGAGGGGCCAAAGCCAGGCCAGTATGCGCAATCGCTGAATGGTTATGAGTTGCCGATCGCTATGGAAGTACGGCGAGGGCGCTATCTGAACAGCTACGAGAAGCCTGGACCCCTAACGCCCAACAAGCCCACGGAATGGAACGTCCCTTTGCGAGATCACGATCATGTGTTCCTCAGGGGACATCGCATTATGGTACAGATTCAATCGACCTGGTTCCCGGTGATCGACCGCAACCCGCAGAAGTTCGTGCCGAGCATTTACAAGGCGACATCTTCAGATTTTATTCCGGCAACACAGCGGATTTATTGTTCCCCCGAACTGCCTTCACACTTGGTGCTGCCAGTAATGCCGTAGCGCTGGCGCTTCGCCGAGTAGCGATGTCACTTATCCTCGCCGTGTGCGATGGAACCAAAAAAGGCCCGGAGGATCTCTCCGGGCCGTGTCCAGTGACAGAGTTCTATTTTCCGCCCGCGTTTCCTTGGTGTCCGAGCCAGGCAGCGAGTTGCGGTTCCTGCTGTGACTTCAGATCGATGCAGTCGTTGATCCGTTCGATGGACTGCTTATAAGTCCGCTCGGCTCCGGCGACCTTGTGAGCGTTAAAGAACTCGGTCACCTCGTCGCGCAGACCGGCATCGCAGAAGGCACTGGTATCCCCTACCACTTGCGCGCTTGCGAAGGGCCCTCCGGCTTTCTCCAATTCAGGCCAGTGCTGTTTCACAAAATCCCAGGCATGCTTTTGACCGGCGGGATTTGAGAGAATATTGCCGACGAGGCCCAAAGCATCTTGCGATCGAACGTCTGGAGAAATTGCGAAATCCAGCGTGCGCTGTATCAGTTTTGGATCGGTAAACTGCGGCAAGGTGTAGAAGTATGCGTAGTACTCCTCAGGCGATTTCGGATTCTTTAAAGCAGCCATCAGCTTGTCATAGAATTCGGAATCGCCATTGACCGCTGCGAGAAATAACGCGCTGCCGGCAAGTTCATGGTCGACCGAAGAGGGATCGGCAAGCGCTTTTTCGGCAATCTTTCGTCCTTCTGCCAGCGCCTCTGGATCGCGTGCATCATAGCCCAGCGCGGAAAGCAAGCGTGCACGCAATGTCCTCTGTTCATCGCTCTCTCCTGGCTTAGGCTCCCATCCAACTTTTTTCATCATCGGAGTCAGATACTGGCGGAGCCACGCGCGATACGAATCCCGATCCGCATCGTTCACCAGGTACTCACCGATGAACGTGAGCCGTGCCAGCACATCTTCGATGACGGCGCGATTACGGTCGCCTTGCAGCCCCTGCGCGTATGCCAAATAGTCGCCGACTGGTTCGCGTCCAACCCGTATGGAAGCCCAAATATCGTTATGGAGCGAAATCCGTTCGGCAGGAGTGAGTTTGGTTTCGGCGTCGGCAGCGATTGCCCTTACGGTTTCCGGCTGATAACCAGTCCGGTAATAGCCCGTCGCGCCCGCATTCGCCAAGACCCACGTGGAGCATCCCGGAAGAGTGAAGGTAGCTTCCTTTTTGGTCAACAGTTCGCACTTCGGCGCTCCGGTCGTTGCCGATCCTTTCAGGCACAACGGAATCTGCCAGCGTTGATCTCCCGGAGACTCGTACCTGGTGCGATCGAAGTAATACCTCTGCTGCGCCACGCTCACGTTGGTTGAGCCGCCGGAGCATTGTGCCTTCACGTTGACGATCGGTTCGCCCGCCTGCTTGACCCACGTCGGCATGATTTGGTCGACAGGCTTCTTTGATGTTTTTGCCTGCGCATCCCAGAAATCTTCCGCTGTTGCATTCGCATACTGATGCTGTTTGATGTAAGCATTCACGCCGGCTCGGAAGGTGTCTTCGCCGAGATAGGCTTCGAGCATCCGCAGCACCGACGCAGCCTTCCCATAGGCAATTCCATCGAACAGTTCCTGAATCTGCGCCGGCGTCTCAGCTGCTTGATGAATTGGGCGGGTATTTTCCAGAGCATCGACGTTCAGAGTGCTGCCCGTACCGCTGACGTCGTCGAGATCAAAATTCCATTCCGGCTTGAATTTCTCGATCGGCTTGCTCGACATCCACGTGGCGAAGCCTTCGTTGAGCCAAACATCGTCCCACCACTTCATGGTGACCAGATCGCCGAACCATTGGTGCGCCATTTCGTGCGCGATCACGCTTGCGATGGTCTTTTTGAGATCGACGGAACCTTGTTTTTCGTCGATCAGCAGAATGACTTCGCGGAAGGTGATGCAGCCGGTATTTTCCATCGCTCCGGCCGAGAAGTCAGGAATGCCGACGAGATCGAGCTTCCCATAGGGATACTTGATTCCGAAATAGTTGTCGTAGTACTTGAGAATTTGCTCGGCCATGTCCAGGGCGAAGCGACCCATTTCCTTCTTGCCGGTTGTTGCATAGACGCGAATCGGGATTCCGTCTGCCTCGCCTTCGACGTATTCGAAATTTCCAATCACCAGCGCCGCAAGATAAGACGACATCTTTGCTGTCGTGGCGAACTTCACGGTGTGCTTGTCGCCCGGACCGGGTTCGTCGGAGATGACTTTCTGATTCGAGATTGCGGTCAACCCTTTATCGGCAACCGCGGTGATGTCAAAGGTCGCCTTGTAGTCGGGTTCGTCAAAGGAAGGGAAGGCGCGGCGGGCATCGGTCGCCTCAAACTGGGTGGAGGCGTATTTGCGACCCTGATCGTCTTTCCCGAGGTAAAGCCCGCGCATTTCGCTGTTGAGAATGCCGCTGTAGGTGATGTGAATCGTGGCCGGACCTTCGGCGAGTGGTTTCTCAACCGCCAGGACAACCATTTCCTTTTCTTTTTCCGGTGTGACAGTCGCTTTCTGCAGCGCGCCGCCGTTCGCGATCGTGACCGCATGGAAGTCGATGTCCGCAGCGTTCAGTACGATCTTCGACGTTGGCTTCAAGATGCGCACCGTGATCGTCTCATCCCCCTCAAATTTCGCGGCATCGAGGTCGGGCGTAAACGTCAGTTTGTAGTTCTCGGGCCGGGTTATCTCTGGCAATCGCTGGGCTGCGGCCATAGAAACGGCGAGAGCGAGAAATATCAGTTGGGCAAGCATTCGCTTCATGGTGGTTGTCCTCAAGTGTTCAGTCAGATTGCTTTGGAATTCTGATTTTTTCGGCGTGCTGAGCAGGGCGCACGATTCCACCGGATTTCTACGTATTCACTCCTGAAAAAGTTCAATTGCGCGGCTGAATTACCCCATTCAGCACGGTCAAAACGCAATGATTGGCCCCGAACCAATACGGTATCTCACGATAGTCCTTCACGTCGAATACGGCGAAATCGGCGTCTTTGCCGGGTTCAATGCTTCCTTTCCGATCGGCCAGACGAAGCGCCCACGCGCCATTGATCGTTGCGGCCGATAGGGCTTCTGCGGGCGACATTTTCATGTGCGTGCATGCCAGTGACATTGCCATCGGCATGCTGATCGTCGGCGATGTCCCGGGATTGTAGTCAGTCGCCAATGCGACGGGAACACCGGAATCGATCAGCTTGCGCGCGTTCGGATAATCCCTCAGACCGAGAAAGTAATTCGCTCCCGGGACCAGCGTCGCGACCGTGTCATGCTTGGCCATCGCCGCAATGTCGGCGTCGTTCACATGATCCATGTGATCGAACGATGCCGGTTCGAATCGGAGAAACGGTTCGAGCCTGGTCTCGGAAAGCTGGCACATATGGGCTCGGACGTTCAGGCCGTGCTTTTTCGCGCTGTCAAAGATCTGTGCGGTTTCGTCCGCCGTGAATGCCCCTTTGTCGCAGAAGACGTCGACAAACCGGGCGAGCTTCCGCTGTGCAGTCTGCGGAATCATCTCTGTACAGACGATGTCAACATAGTTTTGTGAGCGGCCTTGAAACTCCCTAGGGACGACATGTGCTCCCAGAAGGGTCGAAACCACCGTTCCGGGCCACGAGCGGGCGGCTTCGCGGATCGATTCGAGAGACTTGAGTTCTGTTTCGAGTGTGAGTCCGTATCCGGACTTGGCCTCGACGGTGGTGGTTCCGTGAGCAGCCATGTCGTGCAGAACATTCAGGACTTTCGTTTTGAGCGCAGCTTTGGACGCGTTGCGGACGCCTTCGAGGCTGGAGCGAATTCCGCCTCCAGCGGCGGCGATCTGCTCGTAAGAGGCGCCTTCGATGCGTTTCTCGAAGTCGACAAGTCTAGGGCTGATGAAGACTGGATGCGTATGGGAATCGACGAATCCGGGGACGACGACCTTGCCGGAGCAATCGATCTCGGTGATCTGGCTGCGGTGCTTCTTGACCTTCTGCTTAAGCCAGGGATCGCGGAGGGCATCTTGGGTCGATCCGACGGAGACGATCTTGCCGCCGAGGGAAAGAACAGCGGCGTCTTCGATGATGCCGAGTTCCTTGAGAGTCGCGCCGCGGCGCGGACGAGACGTCGCTGACGCAGAGTGCAAGGAAAGAAGCTGGCCGATGTTGGCAAGTAGGAGAGGCGAATGCTTAGGCAATTTTGCTCTCCGAACTCAAAACCCACCACAGAGACACCGAGGCACGGAGTTTTTGGGGCTTCATAGAACTCTTCTGAGAATTCCTCGATGGAGAATTGCTACATTGAAGTTAATCAGCAGGCCGACCCGTTTGCCAGTGAGCTTCAAGTATGTGAGTAACTGTGCCTCGTGAACTCCCAAGATGCGCTCGACTGATTTGAGCTCAACAAGCACTTCGTCTGCGACGATGAGGTCGATTCGGTATTTTCCTCCGGTCTCGATGCCTTTGTAGGTGACCGGTAATTCGATTTGACAACGAAAAGGAATGTCGCGAAGACGTAGTTCCTGGCACATACATTCTTCGTAAACGGATTCCAGAAGGCCGGGTCCTAGCTGACGATGGACCTCGATTGCTGCGCCAATGATTTGCTCCGTCACAGCCTCGGACAACAGCTTTTCATTACTCCGTGTCTCCGTGACTCCGTGGTAGATGTTCATCGCCTTTCCATCGGGACTTTCACGCCTGTCTTCTTCGCGAATTGCCTTGCTTCATCATAGCCGGCGTCGGCGTGGCGGATGATTCCCATGCCTGGATCTGTGGTCAGTACGCGCTCGATTCGCTTTGCCATTGCTTCTGTGCCGTCGGCTACTGTTACTTGGCCTGCGTGTAATGAATAGCCTATTCCTACGCCTCCGCCGTTGTGGATGGAGACCCACGACGCGCCTGCGGCTGTGTTGAGCAGCGCATTCAACAGCGGCCAATCGGCTACTGCGTCAGAGCCGTCTTTCATGCTTTCGGTTTCGCGGTACGGTGATGCTACCGAGCCGCAGTCGAGGTGATCGCGGCCGATCACGATTGGGGCTTTGATCTTGCCTTTCTTCACGAGGTCGTTGATGGCCAGGCCGAATTGCGCGCGCTCGCCGTAGCCTAGCCAGCAGATGCGAGCGGGCAGTCCCTGAAACTTGATGCGCTTGCGCGCGAGATCGATCCAGCGGCGCAGGATTTGGTTTTCCGGGAACAGCTCGAGTACTAAATCATCCGTTACGTGAATGTCCGATGGTTCGCCGGAAAGCGCTGCCCAGCGGAACGGTCCGCGTCCTTCGCAGAACAGAGGACGGATGTACGCGGGAACGAATCCGGGGAAGTCGTAGGCGTTCTTTACGCCGCGCTGGAAGGCGAAGGTGCGGATGTTGTTGCCGTAGTCGAAGGTGACTGATCCCATTTTCTGCAGGCGCAACATGCCTTCGACGTGTCGCGCCATTGCATCGAGGGACTTCTCTTCGTACGCTTTCGGATCGCGCTGGCGCAGTTCGAGCGCTTCGGCGAAGGTCATGCCGTTGGGAACGTATCCGTTGAGAGGATCGTGCGCGGAAGTCTGATCGGTGAGGATGTCAGGCACGACGCCGCGTTCGGCGAGTTCCGGAATGATGTCGGCGCAGTTGCCGACGAGTCCGACGGAGACGTTTTCTTTTTTGCGCACCGCATTCTTCAAGATGCGCAACGCTTCGTCGAGCGTGGTGACCATGAAGTCGCAGTATCCGGTTTTCAGGCGCTTCTTGATGCGCTCGGGATCGACGTCGATGCCGAGGAAGGCCGCGCCAGTCATGGTTGCGGCTAGCGGCTGAGCTCCTCCCATTCCTCCCATTCCGCCGCTGACGATCAGCTTGCCCGAGAGATCGCCCGCGAAATGCTTTTCGCCGGCAGCAGAAAAAGTCTCGAATGTGCCCTGAACGATGCCTTGCGAGCCGATGTAGATCCAGCTTCCGGCGGTCATCTGGCCGTACATCATCAATCCGGCGCGCTCAAGTTCGTTGAACTTCTCCCAGTTGGACCAATGTCCGACGAGATTAGAGTTCGCTATCAGAACGCGAGGCGCGTGATCGTGGGTTTTGAAAACCCCGACTGGTTTGCCGGATTGCACGAGCAGAGTTTCGTCGTTCTCGAGATTCTTCAGCGACTCGACGATGGCGCGATAGGCTTCCCAACTGCGCGCGGCGCGTCCAGTTCCTCCATAGACGACGAGGTCTTTGGGGCGCTCGGCGACCTCTTCGTCGAGGTTGTTCATGAGCATGCGCATGGCAGCTTCTTGTTGCCAGCCTTTGCAGGTGATCTGGGTTCCGCGAGGGGCACGAATCGAGGTCGGGGCCTGAATCTCTGTTTCCACGGGCATAGCTAGATGTTATTCCGCGATGTGGGGAGAGCACAAACCGGGTGTGAAACGCACGAAAATAAATTTTGAAAATGAAGATTTTGAAGTGATTTTGATCAGTTCCATTTTGGGAATGGAGGTGTTTGGTGGGTATCCCCCCTCCCCCTAGGTATCTAATGGAATCATCGACTTGCGGCGAAATTGCGAAATAATCTATGGCGCTCAATGAGTTGCGGGCAAAATCTTGGAAACAAAAGAGTTGTGGGTTTTGCCCTTGCACCTCTTTCTACTGCTAACGCCTTGGAAATGATCTGCCTTTTTGATTTTGTGCGCAAGGTCAGATGTCACAAGGGTGGGCTGTGGAAAACTTTGGGTGATGAGTGCATGAGAACTCGTGTCGTCCCAGCGCGAGCAAGGGAACCTCCGAAAAGAATCAGGGGACACGTGGCGGCTTCGAAGAAAAGGGAAGAGGGTTCAGGCGTCCTTCCAGGACGCGGGTCCAATTTCGTTTCCATCCCGGCGTTGGAAACGCCGGGCTATTGTCAGGCACCCCGCTGGGGTGCTTGATACGCGTTTGTGGGTGAGATTGGAAACCCGTTTGCGATTGCAGAGCGCGGCCGGGCGACACGCCCGCCGGACAGCCGGCGAGTCGCCGGCGCTACGAGTGTCTGGAGCCGAGGATCTTGACTTCCAGCACGATTTGAAGGAATTTTGACAAGCTCTCTTGTGGCTCGTGATAAACAAGGTGTCCTGACATTGGCGATATATCCCCCCATATCGCCGGCTCTCCCAAACAGTAGATTTTGAGCGCGAAGCTCGTCGCGCGGAGATATGTCGAGACGAGTCGTGCTGAAGCGTGCTGGCTGCGCACAGTCGGTGTGCGTCGTTCCAATTTCCTGTGCCAATTGTCGAATACAATCCGGATCTTTTTTCAGATTTGCAGGAGATGGTTGCGCGGCTGCCTGGCCCGATGAACCTTGCGCATCGTCCGTTCGTGGACTACTACTATGCGACCCGGAGCTGGAGCAAGCTGTATCTCTATTTATCGGAGTCTGGGCGGGTGGTGGGTACCACGGGCCGTGAGTTGCTTCGGTTCGAATATGACGGCCGTGAGATAACCATGAGGAATGGCTCAAACTGGTTCTCGCTGCAGCGTGGCGTGGGCGGAGAACTCCTCAAGTATTCGACGCGGGTCAACCCGAACAGTTCTGGGTTCATGCTGGTGGCTAGTCCTGACGCGGTGAAGGTATTCCACCATTATGGGTGGGTACCAGTTCGCGGGGTGATGGGGTATTTTCTGAACGGGTGCAGTTTGTATCCGTGGGATTCCTGGTGGAAGGCGGCGGCGAATTCCGTAGTTCGTCAGTTCGTCGGGAAAAGAGCTTCGAGTTTCATATCTCGCATTCCGTCCAACGGCAATCGAGGGATTAGTGTCAGCGAGGAGCATTCGTATTCTCCGGACTTGCTTCCTCGGGGGTCGCCTTTCAGTTTGCGCTTTGCACCGACCATCGAGTATTTGGACTGGCGCTATAACCTTTCGCTCTCGTTTGTGCGCTATCGTTTGTTCCGCATTTTGGTTGGCAGCGTGAGTGTCGGATACGTCGTTCTCAACGAGTCGCCTCAACAGATCATCGTCGCGCAGTGTGATGGCGAGGATGCAACCGTGCTGGCATACGGAACATTGTTGGCACTGGCACAGGCGGGAACTAGAGATAGAAAACCGCGGACCATGTTTCTCAGTTGCTGCCATTCCGAGATGCAGCAGGTATTTGAAAAGTTCGGGTTTCGAGCTTGGCTGAGGGCCGACCTGCCGTGTGCTTTTCATAGTCTTCCACCGGATTTCGATCTCACCGGAACGTCGAAGTGGCTGATGAATTACGACTGGTCGGATAATGGGTTGCAGGGGCCGTTTCTGGACCAGGGTGCGGGAAGGAAGGTACTCGGCTAAAAGACCGGGCACACTGTCTGTGGACAGGTTGTGGAGACATCAGCTTGAACTCTGAATTTCTTTGGCAGGGGTTTTGAGCGCTATGGCCTGATTACAGAAGTCATCACCGGACATTTCATCGCGGGTGTCTAATCATCAGAGAGAAACGTGCATGCGCATGCGCTTGTCGTACACACTCCCGACGGTACAGCTCTGCATGACAGCGGGATTGTTGGCCTGGGATGCGCTTTGGTGGAGAACGGTGGCTCGATCCATGGACATGCCCGGGGCTTCGCCAGCTTCCCACCTTCTAGTCGCCATTAACGCTCCTTTATCATTGCTGGAAACTTTTGTGTTCCGGCATCTACCGGGCTGGTGGCACCTTACTGCTTATGTAGTGGCGATTGCGTTGTTTTGGTATTGGGTGGGCATGAACATTATTTCTTGGCGAGAGCGACGAAGCGCATTCCTATTCTCCTGGATGCCGTTGCGACTTCTTGCGGATGCGGTGATCATCGGTGTCGGAGTGTTTTGGATTGTTGTCCTCTGGGATGAAATCCGTCGCCCAAACGAGCGGTTGTTCTTAGCGGCGGATTGGCCCATTTGGCTCTGGTATGCCTTATCGCTGTCGATACCCATTCTGTGGGCGATAGTGCTGGTCTCGTTCTTCGGATACGACTGCATTCACACTCTTATCCGCCGCAAGTCAGCGTGCGCCGACGCGAGGGAAACGCTCGTTGATCGGAGATTGCCGTGATTGACGTAAAATCCTCATTTCACTCATCGTCCGAACGTGCCGAACTGAATCAAATCGAAAGCAGTCGGAATTTGAGTGTTAAGGCCTGATTTCGGAAACCGTGGAACGCATTGGGCCAGTTTGCAGTAAACTGACGAGTCTCAATCGAGCTTCTTACAGCATGTCTTGGCTAACCCGAACCGGAAGTCTGTCGTTCAACGCAGGGGTAGACCCGAGAGCATTGCCGCCACATCTCGCCGAGTGCCTGCGGAATGTTCATGCGAGTACGGTCGAGATTCGTGGTAATTGCGTGGCTTTCACGGCGGGCATGTTTCGTCTTGTGAGCAACTGGAACGTTCTCGTCCCATTCGGGTCGGGAGACCTAGCCGTCGATGCTGACTTTCGACAAATTCGCTATCGGGTGAGCATTCGGCAGCTCGTTCTGATTGGGACGGTTATGGTTGGAGTCGGGGCCGCGTTTATATTGATGTCTCATGTCTGGCAGCCACTTCTGCTTTTGCCTCTTATGTGGCTATGGTTGGTCGGAGTCAATGTTGCATTGGGCATTTTTCGGTTTGAGCGCTTCGTCGCTCGCGCCATAGCGACCGCTCCCATCTCGCCGCACCAATAGCCCCGTTGGATACATGTCTCCCCAAGTGGTTGGCGAAATATCGCGATTTCACTCATAATCCTTTTCAGAGAAGTGTCGGTAAAATCCTAATTCCGACGTGCCAGTGCGCGTTTGATATGAAGAACTCCAAAGTAAACGACGGCTAGGGCTGGAATCGAGCAGACGAAAAAAACAGCGATCAGGAAGCCGTCCAACAATGGGTCCGAAAAAGCTTTCGACCAGATAAGTACCAGCACAGTGAGTCCGCTTGCGACTATGGTTGTTCCGAGCAGAAGAAGGCCCAAGAACTGAACTCGGGTCGCAGGAGTGCTCGCTGCAAACCATTCGTCGTAACTCTTCCCGAATGTTCGTCGAACAAATCTCACAGCTAGGACCTCTGACAGTCAAACAACGGCTATGATTGTACGATTCCACCGTGGCGCGTTCCACTCGGCGGGTCGCCATGACTGTCGTAATATCGCAATTTCACTCATCGAGAGCGCTGATCAAGTCACTTGGCAGCTTGTTGAAATCGCCCTTACACACGACAGTGCCTAGCGTCTGCCGGAACGACGGCACCACCAAGGTCTCCGATTCCAACTGTGGCACCAGCTTTTCTGCGGCTTCTGGATTACGGTCTTGCAGAAACAACGCGGCCAGAAGGCGGGGAGGAGGAAGCCCCTGAGGACCTGCATCGGTGCGGGAAAAATCCTAACTCTCACCAGTGGGCCGCATTCGCCGGAGATTCTTCTCGAAGGTTCGTCACGGCGATACGATAACTTCGCGTGAAGTTCTTGCCTGTCTGAAGTGACAGTAGACCTCTCGAAACTCAGCTGTTATTCAGCAGGGAGTTTCCTTCCCAGCAGATGACCTTTTCCAAGGAGAAAGCCATGATGCACCTGCGCCCCAACGTGATCCGATTGCTTGTCCAGATGGCCCTGATTGTTGGTGTCGTCGTCCCTGCGACTGCCCAAACGGGTGGAGGATCAGGGGGAGACCTGCAGCAGAAGGTAGCCGCCATCAAGCAGTCGGTCGCGGAAAATCAACAGAAACTGCACCAATACCAGTGGACCGAAACCACGCAGCTCACGCTGAAAGGGGACGCCAAGCCTCCCAAGCAGTCCATGTGCCAATATGGCCCCGACGGAAAAGTGCAGAAGACGCCAATGGGAGAGTCCGCTCCGGCGCCGGCGCCGAGCGGCGGGAGAATGAAGCAGAAGGTCATTGCGAAAAAGAAAGAAGAAATGCAGGACTACATGGGAGATGTGAAGGCTTTACTGGCCAAGTACACTCCACCGGATCCACAGAAGATCGAGCAAGCGTTCAAGTCCGGGAACGCTTCGTTGAATCCGAATCCGTCGGCAGAGACCGCGGCGCTTGTATTCAAAAACTATGCCCAATCGGGCGATCAGATGACGCTCTCATTCGACACAGCGACCAAGAAAGTCAGCTCCCTGAACGTGAACACTTATCTGGATGATCCGAAGGATGTAGTGACGTTGGCCGTTAAGATGGACAGCTTGCCCGACGGCACAAATTACGTACAGCAAACCGTCCTGGATGCCACGGCCAAAAAGCTTCAGGTCACGACGACAAATTCCAACTATCAGCGGGTCGGAGGGCAGTAACGCCAGGATGGCAGGGCCCGGAATGAGGCCGAAAGACGGTTCTTCTCACCAGGTGCTGTAGGCCGTGCCGTCGCTGGCGGTGGCGTTGGAGGCGGAGTGGACGTCGGTGATACCCGGTTCCTGCTGGTCGACGGCCATGAGGACGTCTTCCTGAACAACCTCCCAGTTGGGCTGGCGCGTCTCGGGGTCGATGGGGATTTGGCGGAGGTATCCGGCAGTGACGAGGTCGTCGAGGGACTGCGGGGCTTTCTGTTTGTCGAGGGTGTATTGCGAGATCACGGAGCGCAGGGTCGCGAGATTGGAGCGGAGGACGGATTCGCGGGCCTGCACGATGGATTGGTTGTAGACGGGGACGGCGACGGCCATCAGGATCATGATGATGCTGATGACGATCATGAGTTCGAGCAGGGTGAATCCGCGCGCGAAGCGGCGTCGCGAGGGAGAAGATATTGCCTGTCGCGAATGATGCGCGTTCAGCAGATTGTAAAATTGCCGCCCCATTTTCCTAGTTCAGATCTCCACGGGGGCTAAAGCCCCGATTTTTCTTTGCTCCTAGCGCGGCCCTAAAGGGCCGCTCTTCCACGGTGGTCCGACAGGTCCAAAATTGCGACCGCCTACCAGTCTTTGTACTTCGAGCCATCGAGGCCTACGCCTTGCGATTTGGTGTAGACGTCGAAGACGTTTTGTCCGCCCCAGGAATCGGAGTCGGCGTCATCCTGCATGGAACGCAAGCCCCACTCCTTGCTGTTCGTCATGGGGTCTGTAGGGATAGAACGCAGAAAACGGTATTTCTTGCCGCCTTGGCCCTCGACACCTTTCACAAGAGTTTCCAGATCGGGAGGGTACCCTTGGCTGTCGACCTTGGTTTGGAACACCTGGCGATCGGCGGCGTCTTTGTAGCGGTCGATGGCGTCGCGCATGTCCCAGAGGGCCTGGCGAAGTTGCTTTTCCTTCTCGCGCTGGATCGTGACGCGGGCGAGCGGGAGCGCTATTAGAGTCAGAATAGTGAGGATCGTCGAGGCGACGATCAGTTCCATGAGCGTGAAGCCGGCGGCGCGATGCGGTCGCGGATTGCGCGGCGAAACGGTTTGTAGATCAGTTTGCATTCAACAGATGGGGCTAAAGCCCCTCTTTCGTTTGATGCGTCGAACGGGCCCTGAAGGGCCGCTCTTCCATGGCGCTTCTCGTTGTACGAACCGGTACGGCAGTCTCCGGCTACTGGACTGTTACCGAGGCTTGCGCGCCATTGACTGCGATTGCCTGCAGGCCGGGATCGCGTGCGCCGCCGCGGGTGATGGTCAGAGGAGTCTGTCCGCTGGCCTTGGCCTGGAACGTCAGTGTGACTACGCATCCCTGGCCGGAAACACCTCCCGCACCGCTTGGCCGCGAGGCCGTAATCATGGTCTGACCCAGCATTTCGTCTTCGCGGTGGACGACGGTGACGACTTGTCCATCTTGCGAGAGGAAGCCGCCGTTCGAGACGTTGATCAGTTGCAGCATCTTCGGGTCGTAGTTCACCTGGACCGGTACGGAATATACGTTCTGCGCACCGGAGATCAGCAGGTTGACCGCGAATGTGTTGCCTTTTTCGGCCTGAATCGTTGGCGGATCAAACAGGAAATTCGCCGTGCCAGTATTCTGCGGCTGCTGCGTCGCTGGGGCGGGATGCGTCGGAGGCTGATTCGTGCCAGAAGGACCAATCGGCGTGATCGACGGTGACTGACCGGCTGGAGCTGGAGCCTGTGCTGGCGCTGCCGCCTTGGCCTCGTGATGCAGCGAGATCGTGGTGGCGGTTCCGATATCGATCGCGCGCTGGTTGATCTCCTGGACGTCATTGCCGCGGATGATGTGCGGAACAATGGCGAATACGATTTCGTTCTCGGAGTGATCTTGAGTGGTTTGTCCGAATAAATAGCGCAGGATAGGAATCTGCGCGAGGCCAGGAATTCCACTGAGCTGCTTGGTCTGCTGGTCTTCCATGATCCCGCCGAGCAGATTGGCCTCGCCGTCTTTCAGGCGGATTTCGTGTTCGATCTTGCGCTGGCCGATGATGGGCTGGCTGATGCCGCCGATGTTTTGCTGCCCGGTGACGGCGGAGACGTCCATCGTAATCTTCAGGGTGACTTCGTTGTTGGCATGCACGCGCGGGGTAATGTCGATGTTTACGCCGACGTCGAGGTACTGGAACTGAGTGTTGACCAAGGGGTTGATTCCGACGCCGCCGATGCCGGGCTGGAATGATCCTGTGGCGACGGGTACGCGGTCGCCGATTTTGAGCGAGGCTTTCTGTCCATCGAGAGCGCGAATCTGCGGATTCTGGATCAGCTTGGTGTCGCTGGCGCTCATTACTGCCGAAAGATTTGCCGCGGGAATCGTGACTTGAAAGTTGGTGGCATTGAGATTCGCCAGACTGTTCAGGTTGATGCCGGGGTTACCAGTGCTCGAAGTGACGGTTGCGCCAGTCCCGGAGGTAGTGGTTCCGGTGGTCGTGGTTGTGGTGTTGATGTTGTCCTGCAACTGCACGGTTGCACTGGTTGGCGGATTGATGCCGAGCGTGCGGGAACGGTCTTTGCTGACCTGCATCACGGCGATGTCGACGATCACTTCCGGGCGCGCCTTGTCGAGATCTTCAACGAGCTTTTGCGCGAGGGCGATCTGATCCGGAGTTCCGCGCACTACGAGCGCATTCTGCGAGAGCAATTGCTGGACGCGCTGCACGTCGAGGACGGCTCGGATGGCGTTGACCACATCCTGCAATTCGGTGGGTTGGGAAAGATTCGACAGGTAGAAAGTCTTGAGAACGCTCTGCTCAAGTTCCTTGCGCTTCGCCGGATTGTCGGCGGCGACAAAGATCGTGTTGGGCGTGACGGGACGCCAGAAAGTTTTCGACTCGAGGGCAGTAATTTCCAATGCTTGTTCGAGCGTGACTCCGTTGAGTTCAACCTTGATGGGACGCGGAGTGTAGTCGGGATCGAGCAGGACGTTGATGCCGGCGAGCTGGCCGATGGTGCGGTAGACGGTGTCGGACTTGTCCGTCAGCTTGACGGTGATGGGAATGTTGGAGATGGGAGCGAGTTCAACCGGGCCGGACGCATCACGAATTTTTTTTTCCAGTCCGGCCGGGGGCCCAGCGGCCTGCGGAGACGGATTTTGCTGGTCGCTGATCATCTTTAGAGTACGGGTAAGTTCCTGCTTGGCGATGAAAAGCGAAGGATCGATTTGGAGAGCCTTCCCGAACTCAGCCGCCGCTTCTTGCAGCTTGCCATCTTCGCGGAGTTTCTGCCCGTTGTGGACGATGGCCGCGGCGGCTTCGAAGCGTGAGTGTTCGAAGGCGGCGCGGTAGCGCAGATCCTTGGGCTTGAGGTCGTAAGCCTGTTTGTAGAAGTTGTAGGCGTCTTCGTAGTGCTCGCGGGCCTCGGCGTCCTGGCCCTTGGCATAGAAGTCTTTCGCTTTATCCCTGGCGATGATTGGGAGGGTTGTAAGCACGACCAGCATAAAGAACGCAGCTGGGCGCATCAGGCGTCTCATTCCATGATCCTCACGTAATGTCGTTTCGTTCGAAGCTTCGCCGGGCAAGCGGTCAATCACGTCTTCCCCCATTCTCCGGGCTTTCTTGAGGGGAAAAGCCACTCGATAGACGAAAAAACTCGCGGTATCGCGATTATAGCATCGCTGTTTTGTGCTCCCGAACTCCTTGTGGGAACGAGAGTTACACTCTTTGGTCGTAGGACTACCGGAACCCCGACCTCGGACCTTAGACTTTAGTCGTCAGATCGCATTCTTATTAGTTCTGCCACCGCGCTTGCCAAGGTTCAAGGGTCAAGGCCAAAAACCATTCTGGGTTAAGATCAAAGTTAGAATCGAACTTAGTCTCAAACCCGATGGCACGCCAAAACACGCACCAAACCAAGCCGAACCCGGAGAAGTCCCCACGCCGCGATCCCACGGCGAGCGGGCAGAGGGATGCTGCCGTTAATAGGATCGCTTCACATAACTATTTCTTGCTGGAAAAATTTGAGTGTGGGGTGGTTTTGACGGGGACTGAGGTGAAGTCTGTCCGGGGCGGACTGGCTAACCTGAAGGATTCGTATGGCCTGGTCAAAGACGGCGAGCTTTGGCTGCTGAATGCTCACATCGGGCCGTATGAGCATGGAAACATTCACAATCACGCGCCGCTTCGTACGCGGAAGCTGCTGATGCATGCGGAGGAGATCCGGAAACTGATTGGCAAGACGCAGCAGAAAGGGCTGACGCTGATTCCCGTTCGGATGTACTTCAAGAACGGGCGGGTGAAGATCGAGCTGGCGCTGGCTAAGGGCAAACAGCTGTGGGATAAGCGAGAAACGGAGCGGCGGCGGACCGCGGATAAAGAGGCGCGGGAAGCTGTGGCTCGGGGTAGAGCGCGGAGCTAGAGGTGAAAACGATTCCGACGGTGAATCTCAAGTCGGATCGTCCTACCGTACAAGAGGCGTTGAATCGACTCGAGCGCGAGTTGAATTCGGCTCGCCAGCAGGGATGCTTCATTCTCAAGGTCATTCATGGATACGGATCGACTGGGGCGGGTGGGGACATTCGTATTGCGGTCCAGTTGCGATTGAAGGAATTGGCGGATAGCGGGGCGGTGCGCGGGTGCATCTTCGGGGAAGAGTGGTCGAAGGCGAATGAAGGTGTGTGGAGTTTGCTTCAGGCTCGGCCTGAATTGAAGAATGACATGGATTTGGGGCGTCGTAATATGGGCATTACTGTTGTGCTGCTGTAAGCAGGTTTTTACCGCTGAGGTCGCAGAGAACGACCGCAGAGAGAGCGCGAAGGACTTCTCCCAGAGAGCCTGTAGAATTCGTTTCCTTTATCCCTGTTGCGGATCAGATGCCGGAGGCGTTGACTCGCTTGTGATTACCGGCGCCGGTTCGGGAACTGGTGCAAGCGGAGGTGCGATGACGACTGCCGGTGTTGGTTCGACCGGTTGCATCGCCACCACAGGGACTAGCATCTTTTGTCGCCAGTACGAGACTGCGATACCACGTTGCCAGAAGCGGGGAATCAGCAACAGGAATAGAGTAATTTGGGCGACGACGAAGGCTCCCACAAGACTTTCCGGCGATACAAACCTGAGCCAGACCCAGAGTCCTGCGACGAGGAAAATGGCGGCTAGGATGGTGGAGACTATATATGTGCCAAGGAGACGTCCGAGGCTGCGGAACGTGTGCTTGAAGGCTGTGCCGATGGATCTGCGGACGGCGCGCTGATCGTTGAGGACCGTGTCGGCTTCGGCGAGATCGAACCAGATGCGGAGCGTGGTCATAACCAAAAAGATGATGGCGAGGCCGGTCATCTGGAGCTCGAAGGGAAGCTTTTCGCTGGTGCTTTCGCCGGCTTTTTTTACGATGGCGCTGTTGGCGGCGAAGAGCAGACCGGCGAATATGCCCATGATAATTCCGGCGATGATCATGATGCGGATGAAGCGCCAGAGATTGCGGCCGCAGGAGCGGAAGAAATCTTCGCGCGGGAGGCGGTAAGTGGATGCGTATCCGGCGAAGATGCCCGGGAGAAATAGAGCGGTTGCAATGAAGAAGAGGATGGCGAAGTAGAGCGAAGGTGTGCTCATTGAGTTCATCTTGCCGAAGTCGGGCTTCACGAACAGCTCCGCCATCACCCCGATATCGAAACCGTGGACGAGGCCACCTGAGTACAGCGAGTGGTCCATGATGGCGTGCGCGGCGCGTCGGAATGCCGCGGTGCCGAATTCGGCCAGCGTCAGGTTTAACAACCAAAACCAGAGGATATAGCGCTTGTTGCGCATCACCATGCCGAGGCTACTGCTGAGTAGTCCTTGATTATTCATTCGTGCATTCCCTTTGCTGAACCTCAGCGGCTAAAGCCGCCGTATATATTCGCCGCTTACGGCACGGCTGGAGCTGTGCCCTGACCTGAACCATCTTCGGCGCGGGCTCCCACGTCGTAATCAAACGGCCCACCAGGCGAAGGCTTGGCCGATCCACTGCGTGACGAAGAGCCAATAAGCCGACAGTTTGTTGGTCGGCTTGGAGTTTGGTTCCACTACGAAGCTGTTGTTGAAGATGTCACGGTCGAGTAGCACGGTGTGGTCGGGGTCAATTTCGGCGGAAACCGCTTTCGCTTTCTTCTGATAGGAGAAGCGCGTCCAGCGGCTCTGTCCGTCCCAGTGCTCGCGGACTTTTTCCCCGTTGTCGAATTTCACTTCTACTTCGACCGGCAAGACGAAATCGCCCTTGCGATGCACCGTCACGTACGACTGATAAACGGTGTCATTTTTCTTCTTGTCGGATTTCTTCTCGGCTTTGTCTTGATACCAATCGAGTAGATACGAATTGACGCCGAGAACTTCGTAGTCGAGCACCTGCGATCCGTAGACCGCCTGGTTGAAGTACCAATGCAAGTCCTTGCCGGCGACTTCTTCGATCGTCTTCAGGAAGTCTTCTTTTGTCGGATGCGTAAAGCGATACTTCATGAAGTAGGTGTGCATCGCTTTGGCCATAGTATCTTCGCCGATAATGCTTTCGAGCGTGAGAAGAACACACGCCGTTTTGCCGTAGGTAATGCCGGCGTAGGAACCGGAGCTGACATAGTCGAAGGCGCGTTGCGCCATCGGATCACGATCGGCCACAGTGCTGTAGCCGAGGCGTTGTTCCTCGCGCTCTCCCATGTTCACTCCGGCGAAGTTCATGATCGAGGTTTTCTTGCCGAGGATCGAATCGAGAACTTTGACTTCGGTGTAGCTGTTAATACCTTCGTCCATCCAGGCATCCTCGAATTCGTTCGTGGCGACCATTCCATACCAGTATTGGTGTCCGAACTCATGTTCGACCACGACTTCCACAAGATGGATGCCATCGGGCATCCACCATGTTGTGTCGCCGGTGATGAAGGTCGGGTACTCCATGCCTCCTGCGGCGGAGTCAGGTTCGGGATCAACGACGGTGAGCGTCTTATAAGGATAGGGCCCGTACCGTTTTTCGAAATTGTCGAGCGACTCGCGGGTGATTTTTTCGTGGCGGTCGACCTGATCCCAGTGCGCGGGCTGCATCAGGAAGCGAAGCTTGATCGGGCCCATCTGCGCCTGGTAGGTGGACTCTTTGACTTTGAAGCGCGGGCAGACAGTCCAAGCAAAATCGTGGATGTCGTCGCCGTGATAGGCGACAGTCTTGGTGCCGTCGGGATTGTTGACATTGCTGACTTCGATTCCACTCGCTCCGATGACCTCATTCTGAGGCACTGTAAGTTTCACATCGTAGACACCGAAATCGGCAAAAAATTCCGTCGTGTTGTGGTACTGATGGCAGTTCCAAGCTCCGTGCCACCAGACGCCGACTTTCGGGAACCACTGCCCGCCGAGGAGGAAGTCGCGCTTCCATCCGGAACGGGCCTGAGTCTCAGGCATCTGGTCATGGAAAGTAATTTTGAACTGCACGAAAGCGTTTGCAGGAATTGGCTTGGTCAGCTTCACTTCGACGACGGTTTTATCATCTTTATTACCGTCATCCGGAGCGATGTAGTGCAAGTCTTTCGTAAGATCGCCCTGACCGACGACTTCAAAGCTCTTGATTTCTTCGGAGCCGTACTCCTTAGGCTCCCACTCGTCGTAGCCGGTATCGCGGGTGCCCATGAGCTTGGCATCGCGGACGAATGTGGCGTTGGGCTGGAAGGCATTCTGATAGAGGTGAAAAGGAAAGCTGTCGAGCGGCTGGCCGGTGAGGTTGTGATAGGTGAGCGTCTCGGTGGCATCGATTGTATGCTTCGTCGCGTCGTATCGGGCGTCGATCTCGTAGTGGACGACGCGCTGCGACATAGGCTTGTCGGAATTGATCGCCGATACGGTGTCGGGGATCGACAAGGCGGAGACCGGCGCGGAATTCATAGTAGGCGTCGTGGCGGCGGCCGGAGTTGCTTGAGCGGCGGTGGCTTTCTTAAAGGTGATGATCGCGGTGAAACCCAGAAAAAGGAGGGAAGCGACAAGAATGTACTTCCAGCGAGAGGTCATCAGTTCTATTTACCTCGAGTGCGGCCTTGAATCATATCGCATGCGATAGAAGGACGTCATCCGCGATGCTCTGGGTGGATACGCTTCAAGGCCTGAAATTGTTGCAAAATTCGATTCGCCAGAAGCGCAAAGTTTTTCATTCCTGGTTCTGTGAAGGATCGTTCAGAATGGCTCGAAGCATCTTTCTTTGTGAGATCAGCCATCGAAGAGAACGGATAAGGTTCGAACTTCGGGGTGTTGTAAGGAGGACGGGATGAAGGTACTCGCCACTTTATTGTCGTCAGCGATTCTGTGTTTTGTTCCGGCTTTTGCCCAGGATGGCGCTATGACAGCGGCAACCGCCGGATGTGGGCCCAAGGAAGACAAGATGAGAGTGAGTACGGAGAACGCCAAGGATCTGCCGAGCCAGCCAGAACCAGGCAAGGCGTTGGTGTATGTGATCCAGGATGATGGCGTTGCGAACAGAATCCTTGGCGGCGGAATCACGTGGAGGATCGGGATGGACGGTGCATGGGCCACAGCCTTGAACCGCCACAATCCGTACACGGCGTTTTCGGTCACGCCGGGCGAGCACCATTTGTGTGCCAACTGGCAATCGAGCTTGGGGTATTTATCCAAGGCCGCAGGCGTTGCGCATTTGGACGCGGAAGCCGAGAAAACGTATTACTTCCGGGTCAGGGAGTGGGAGTCGCAGACAGTGGTATTCGTCGATCTTGCACCGGTCGACAGCGATCAGGCGAAACTGCTCATTGCGCTTCAGCCGGTAACTGCTCGCAATAAGAAATGAAGCAAGGTTTTTGACTGTTCTTCGCGTCGGTTTGGTCTTTCGATTCTTGTCCTGCACATCCTCCGGAACGAATGTCACGAGAGTACAATTCCTTCCGGTCGCTCGACGGCATGAAGCAACTGGCTGTCGAGGCTTGGGAGGGACAAATGCAAGCCGTAAAACAGGGTGACCTTGAGTTGCTGAAGCATCCGGCAGCGCAAGAACTGCTAAAGTCGAAGATCCCTGCGCGCCTCGCATATATATGGATGGACGGGACGCCGCGGGTGGTACCTATCTGGTTCCACTGGAACGGTAATGAAATCGTGATGGCCAGCCCGCCCAAGGCTCCGAAACTGAAGGCGCTGGCGAAGAATGGCAAGGTATCGCTGACGATCGATGAAAACACCTTTCCGCACAAAGTGTTGATGATTCGCGGCACGGCGCGGTTGGAAACGGTACAAGGAATCGTGCCGGAGTATATTGCTTGCTCTGAGCGATACTTTGATGCCGCGACAGCGAAAGCATGGTTGGGGCAACTTCGCGGGATGGTTTCGTCGATGGTGCGGATTACCATCACGCCGGAGTGGGTCGGCCTGCTGGATTTCCAGACTCGATTTCCGAGCGCGCTCTCTGGGTGAACTCACAACCGCTCGGGCCTACCATTTTCATTATTATTGTTTCAGGTGAGGTGTCGCTTGCGCTTTTGCCTTTAAGCCGACGATACTGGAAGTACTTCTATTGTCCTCAATTCAAATATGAAAACTACGATTTCTATTGCGAAGCCGTCTGAAGTTGAAACCGAATCCCTTGTAGCCGTCGTGCTCGATCAATCGAACTCGACCGAGAAAGACAGAAAACCTGAACTGAAACTGGTGGTCTCTGATCCTGCGGTACAAGCCGTCGCCTCCGATTTGCTTGGCAGCGGCGAGTTAAGCGGTAAGGCTCTGGAAACGAACCTTCTCCACAGACCGGCGAATTTGAAGGCGAAGCGACTGCTGCTGGTTTCAGGCGGAAGCGCAAAAAAGTTCTCCAGTTACGATTTGCGCCGGCTTGCCGGGACCGCCGTGCGTACCTTGAAAGGGCGGGGAATTCGAAGCTTCGCGTTTGTGGCTCCTTCAAGTATTCCTGCTGAAGAGGCGGTACGAGCGATTGTCGAAGGCGCGCACGTGGGAAACTTTGATCCGGACTACTACCGCAGCGACCGGAAGGATCAGAAGATTGACGGCCTCACGGTGATCGCAAGCGGCGACAAGGCTGCATTGGAGAAGATTGCGAATGAGGCGCAGGTCATTGGTGAATCGCAGAACTTTACGCGCGACCTGGTGAATGAGCCGTCGAACCGGATGACGCCGACGATCCTGGCGGAGCGGGCGAAGAAGATGTCGGCGGAAGTCGGGTTGAAGTGCGAAGTGTATGGCGCGGACAAAATCAAAGAGATGAAGATGGGCGCGTTCTGGAGCGTGGCGCAGGGATCGGACGAACCTCCGGCGCTGATTGTGATGACGTATGAGCCGGCGGGGGCTCCGGCGAAACCGGTGCTGGGGCTGGTGGGGAAGGGGATTACCTTTGATACCGGCGGCATTTCGATCAAGCCGGCCGATGGCATGGAGAAAATGAAGTACGACATGGCCGGGGGCGCGACGATGATTGGCGCGATGCGGGCGATTGCATTGCTGAAGCCGAAGGTGAAAGTGATTGGCATCGTGTGCGCCACGGAGAACATGCCGTCGGGAAAAGCGCAGAAGCCGGGCGATGTGCAGATCGCGATGTCGGGGAAGTCGATCGAAATTATCAATACCGACGCGGAAGGGCGTCTGGTGCTGGCCGACGGTCTTCATTACGCGCGGCAACTTGGCTGCACGCATCTGGTCGACGCCGCGACTTTGACGGGCGCGGTTGTGGTCGCGCTCGGGTTTACGAATGCCGGCATCTTTACGAATGATGAAGAGATGTATAACCGGTTCAAGGCGGCGAATACGAAGGCCGGAGAGAAGATGTGGCGGCTGCCGCTGGATGATGAATATAAAGATCAGATTCGGTCGTCGATTGCCGACATCATGAACTCGGGCGGACGATGGGGTGGCGCGGTAACGGCGGCGATGTTCCTGAAAGAATTCGCCGAGGAGACACCGTGGATCCATCTGGATATCGCGGGGACGGCGTGGATGGAAGATCAGAAGCCTTGGATTGCGAAAGGGCCGTCTGGCATTGCGTTGCGGAGTCTGGTGGAGTTCGTCAAAGGGTTCGTCGTCTAGTTGCCCTCACATTTGCAGCAGCCTTTTTGTGACAGAGCGCGTCTTAGTAAGGCTGGGCGCGCTCGCGCCTAGTTGTGTCTACGACTAACATTTGGAGACGATGACTATGAAGGCGCTCGCAGTGGTTGGAATTATTGTGCTGATCGTGGGAGTTCTGTCGTTTGTAGTTCCGTTTCCCAGCTATCACCATCACGGAGTCAAGGTAGGAGATTCCAGCATTGGCGTGACGACGGAGCACGATGAGAAGCTGCCGCCCGCGGTGGGGATCGTGTTGATTGTCGTGGGTGGGGGATTGATTCTGACCGGGCGGAAGGCATAGGTCGGACAGTGTTGGTTGCAGGAGTCTGAGACTTTCAACATTTCGCTCACCCATTCGGTTTGGTTGGTATCGCGTGATCGTCAGGAAATAGAGTGACGCGTGCAGATCTCACGTTGAGCGATTTCTTTGCCATTGCTATAATCGAGGACGTTCGAAAGTTCCGCGCGAGAGCAGTGCGTCGGCAGTCCCGCCAACAGAAGCGCGAACAAGTTCCCTCTTAGCCTGCGCGGCGAGCGGGCTTCGAAACGTGGCCAGGTAGCTCAGGTGGTAGAGCGCAGCCCTGAAAAGGCTGGCGTCGGCGGTTCAACTCCGTCCCTGGCCACCATGTTTTCAAGACTTTAACCATCCCAGTCGCCCTTCATTAAATATGGGTTGCAACCCACGATAACCAGAGAATTGTTGGTTGCGAGTTACATCGTCCGCGAACTCGCGGGTCTGGCACGCAACAGTTCAGCTTTCGCATCTTCGGCCAGTAGTTGCTCCATCACCCATCCCTGAGCGTCAATCTTCGCCGGTGTTGTCGAACGAGGATAGGGAGTAAACGACGGGATGATCGGAAGCTTTGTCCGCTATCAGGACGGCCGCATCGTAACCTTCAATGCGCCAGGACAAGGGACTGGCCCCACCAGTGGAACCTGGGCCATGGGGTTGAACGACCAAGGTGACACGACTGGAGTGACTTTCCAGCAAATCTACGGCTTTTATCAAAACTTTATTCGCAAGGCCGACGGATCGTTCATTATCTTTCCGCAGCCAGGTCTGTGCGCAACGCAGGTCGACAATGGGTGTATGGGATGGGGCGCATCGCAGATCAACGACTTGGGCATGGTTGCTGGATCGTATCTGGACGACAACCGCGTGTACCAGTCCTTTATCCGCTACCCCGATGGCCGGATGGAAATATTTGCAGCCCCAGGAGCCACAAGCCTGTCCGGCAGCTACGGCGGCACAACGTTAGATATCGGAGTCGCCAGTGTATTGAATCAGCCTGGAGCTATAACCGGCACTTATTCGGACGACCATGGCGTCACTCATGGATTTGTACGTTGGCCAAGATGAGGTCGACATTTTACGAAAATGACAACGCTGCTCAGTGTGATTCTCGCGGGAGCATTCTTGACGGCGACGGCTACAGCGCAGTTAGAAGCCGCCACCCGAGGCGGCTGGTGGAACGAAAAGCTAGCCCAAATGGCTGAATTAGAACAGCAAATTCGCGTGACATTTCACGCGGCAGTCAGCGTGCACGATCCAATAAATGGCGATTCACCAGAAGTGATAACACAGCGTCGTTCGGGATATCTTTTCCAGGTTGCGTCACGGATTTTCATGCGCGAGGCTCGGCGATCTCGCTGGCGTTCACCACACACAACTTGATCGCTGCTTTCTCCACCTTGGCAATCGGGCGGCTGGCCGACCGCTTCGGCGCACGGACAGTAATTCTGACCGGATCGGCGACGACCGCGAGGGTCGGCCCGAAGCTCGATTGGCTTTCTGTGAGGCTCCGGCTCGCAGCGCCCCCAATCTCAAGCACTGCCTGAGGCTCCTTTTCGGCCGATTGAGCAAAGGATGGATCAGAGCAACAAGACAGAAACGATATGAGGAACACCAATCCGTATTTTCTCATTCTGCTCTCTTGGCTGCCATTTTCTCGGCGCGCCAAAAGCCATTCTTCGCGGAGTTCGATACTGATTGTTTCACAAGTCAGTTTGTCCCATGGTTACGTTTTCCTTCGTTATCAGCTGGTGTGAGCGGTCTTGCGCCAGTGTCAGACTTCACGGCAGGGTCTGATTTCCTGGCTCATGTGAATGATCACAATTTCCAAAGAGTCTAAAGCATGATATGTAAAAAAATGTTAACTATGGTTAATGTGTAATCGTGTATACTGGTTTCCTGTGGGGTCTTCTCTCTACTCGTAGGAAGCCAGATCATGAAATGGGTATGGCCGCGGTTGCGCTGGGGATTTCCTGTGTGGCTGTTGCTGGCCCCGACCATTCTCCTGAGTTCGTTGATGGGGCAAACCGCGAAGATCTGTGGAACCGTTCAGGATCAAAGCGGTGCCGTTATCGCCGGTGCGGTTGTGCAGTTGGGAGACGGCAAGAGCCAGCCAAATGTCAGAACGGACGACGCAGGCGGTTTTTGCATCGATCATTTGCAGCCGGGGTCCCACGAGCTCACTATCGTCGCTCCCGGATTCAGTCCGCATCACAAAACCGTGATTGTGCACGCCAGAGAAGATTCGCGGACTACGATTTCACTTGGTGTTGAAGCCCCTTCTCAACAGGTGACCGTAGTAGAAGGAGTGGCCGATGTCAGCTCGCTGAATGTGGCTCAGACACAGATTGGGACTGGGCTGATTGCCAATCTGCCCAGCGAAAGCGTAAATGCCGCGCTGAGCTCGATTCTGACTCTGGCTACTCCAGGAGTTGCCGCCGACTCGAATGGCGTCTTCCATCCCCTTGGCGAGCATGCGGAGACGTCCTTCGATATTGATGGTCAGCCTATCTCTGATCAGCAGAGCCGAATCTTTTCCAACCAGATATCCGCAAACACGATTCAGGAGATGCGAACTCTCCAAGGAGCTCCTCCCGCGGAATTTGGGGATAAGACCAGCCTCATTGTCGAGGCAACGACACGGTCCGGCCTGAATACCGGCAAAGCGAATGGCTCGCTGTCATTGGGCTATGGATCGTTCGGAACCCCAACCGCTAGTGTGGCGCTCGCGACCGGGTCCGCCAGATGGGGAAACTTTCTTGCCCTCGATGGAGTTGATAGCCAGCGTTTTCTGGATGCACCGGAATTCCAGCCGCTCCATGCAGACGGCAACGCGGAGAATCTATTTGATCGTGTGGACTGGATGCCGAATGATGCGACAACTCTGCGTTTGAACCTGTCTACTGCTCGCTCATGGTTTCAGGTTCCCAATACCTACGATCAGCAGGCAGCCGAACAGGACCAACGACAGCACATGACCAGCTTCAATGTGGACCTTGGGTTGTCACACATACTGAGCCCTAAGTTGTTGCTCACGGCCAATACCTGGGTACGTCAGGATCGCGTGAGTTATTATCCCTCGGCGAACTTGTTCTCAGACCAACCGGCGACACTTTCGCAGTCCCGCAGGCTAACTAGCACAGGGTTTCGAAGCGACATCACATATGCGCGCGGGCGGCACACGGCGAAAGCTGGTGTTCAGATGCAGGTCACTCCGCTTGCCGAAGCATTCAGCACCGGCCTGACCGATGCCGGCTTCAACTCTCCCTGCGTCGATGCGAATGGAGTCCCAGTTCCAGACCCGTCGTTGACCTCCACCGGCCAGTGTGGGGCGTCTGGCTACAGTGTGAATCCTTCCTATCAGCCCGCGCTGCTGCCGTACGACTTCACGCGGGGAGGAAGTCTTTTTCATTTCCGCGGTGCAGCAACCATCTATGAAGGCAGCGCCTACGCCCAAGATAGCATCAAGCTCGGACAGTTCAATCTGAATCTTGGCCTTCGATATGACAACTACGCTGGTTTGAGCAGGGCCTTCGGCGTTCAGCCTCGTGGCGGTGTCACATATCAAATCCGTTCGACGGGCAGTGTTTTCCATGTTTCATACGCGCGAGTATTTCTGACTCCCTACAACGAGAATCTGGTTCTCTCCAGTTCGACCGGCCTTGGAGGTCTTGGGGCTGGCTCGAACACGGTTCAGCCACTTGTTCCCGCGCGACGTAATCAGTTCAACGTTGGGATTGAACAGCAGTTCGGTGCGAAGTTCGGTGTCCAAGGCGAATACTTCTGGAAATTTACGGATGGGGCCTACGATTTCAACACCATCCTGAATACGCCGCTGAATTTTCCGATCCAGTTCCGCAAATCGAAAATCGATGGCGCTTTGGTGCGCGCAACCCTTGCAAACGTTCACGGCTTTAGCGCTTTCACTGTCCTAGGCCACAGCCGATCGCGCCTGTTTAGTCCAGAAGTCGGCGGGATCAATTTCGGAACGGCGTACGCTCCTGTCGCCCGGCCGGATCACGATCAGGGTTTTCAGCAGACAACCAATCTTCAGTACCAATTCTCACAAAAGGATCTGCGGGGACTCTGGCTCGGCCTCACTTGGCGCTTTGACAGCGGATTAGTAGTGGTCAGTGTTCCGGACTATGCCACGGCGCTCACGCTGACCGGCGATGAGCAACACGCAATAGGACTCTATTGCGGTGGCGTCTTTGCCACGGTCGCGCAACCGCTCGAAACGTGTAACTCGCCCAATCGTGGCGCAACACTCATTCACATCGTTCCCGACGGTACCTATAATCCCGATACGAATCCTTCGCGCATTCGACCACGAAATCTCTTCGACATCGCTCTCGGCTCGGAGAAGATTTGGACGAAGGATCGCTACTCGTTGGGAGCGAAGGTGACGGTCGTTAATCTAACGGACAAAGTCGCCCTCTATAACTTTCTTTCCAGCTTTTCGGGCACACATTTCGTTACTCCAAGGACGCTGGAGGGCGAGATTACTTTACATTTCTGAGTTCCAAGCGAGCCACGCTATGCTTTCAGGCCGAATAACGGCCGACTAGTCGTCGATTGCCAGTCAGATGCTGTAGGATTTTCTTGTCAGCAAATTTGTGCGCGAGATGCGTGCAGTCTTGCAGCGTCAGCAGAACTGGAGCAGAAAATCTGTTTAGTCAATATCAAACAGCCGAGAAACTGGTTCTGCACGCCATTCGAACACTAGCCGTCGCCCCAAGAAGTATTGCGACCTTTATGAATCTGCAATGCCAACCACGCAAGTGCGAGGTTCGTTCATTGATTCAGTAACAATTCTACATTCCTCAATTAACGGTGAAACTTTTGTGGTTGTTGCAGAGCCGCCCTTCGTGGCGATCGCAATTTTCCCGCTTGTCGCTCCTGACGGAACAGTCGCGGTAATCGTTGGCAGGCGATACACATGTCTTCTCCTGAGGGTGTCGTTATGTTTCTTGCTATCGTTTGGCCACGAGGGCCGCACTTGTAGTAGCACTGGACTTATAAAGTCAACGAACGTGATTTCCCGATGTAGCCGGCGTTGAGACGCTGGCGACGGGCAGGTTGTGCCGCACGGGGGACATCGGCTGCGGTGCGAGAGGGATCGGTATGGCTGGAGCATCCTTTTTTGCTTCTCGGGGTCGAACCGGATTGCGATCTGCGCCACGGCTGCCGTCGTGCCGCTGTTAAAGGCAGATGCAATGAAATCCGTTGGGCGTGAGTTCTTTCCCGCGGCTGCGGTGGCCGTCCCAGTTGCGGGCAAATTTAGTTTGCCTGCGACATTGATTGATGTCGTTCCCACTTGAGACAGAATCGAGCTCTGGATGTTGGTCGGAGTACTGAACGCGGCAATTGCGCCGACGTTGGCACCAGTCGTGGTTACATCCGATATCGTCGGAGCCAGTCCGCTATCTCCGGAAGTCGAGGTTGAAGGCTGAGCGGTTGGGCGGCTACAGCCCTGAAAAGGCTGGCGTCGGCGGTTCAACTCCATCCCTGGCCACCATGTTTGCAATAGCTTACTTCCGGCCCGAAACGCCAACCTCTTCCAACTTGTCCAAAAAAATCGAAGCTGGTCCTACTGGTTCGCCTGCTCAGTAGATGTTTGCTGGGAGGTGGCAACTCCAGCGCCGATTTCTGCCCACTCAGATGACAGCCTTTACGTTTCGAGGCACCGGGATTTTATGGAAGCGTTCTCTTGCTCCGCATCGAGGGATGAGTTTTTGGAAAATGGAGCTGTTCAATCCGGACGATTCCTGGGCACCTATCCTGGAAGAGTGAAACCAATTCTGGAGAATTGACAGACCATCGGAACAACTGGAAGGCATCAACTGGTGCCTTACGAATAGATCCCGGGCGCCTCATGTCCAAGCTTCTGCACATACTCAACATACGACCCGGGATACACAGTGGGATGGCGGTCCGTGCCGCTCTCACCGCCCAGTTCCAATACGCGTGAGCCTAGACCGCGAAGGAACATGCGATCATGTGATACGAAGATCATGGTGCCTTCGAAATCTTTCAGGGCGTCCACCAGCATTTCCTTAGTCGCGAGATCCAGGTGATTCGTTGGCTCGTCGAGCACCAGGAAGTTTGGAGGGTTATAGAGCATGCGCGCGATTGCCAGCCGCGACTTTTCTCCACCGGAGAGCGAGCGGATCTTTTTATCCACGTCATCGCCAGAAAATTGAAATGCGCCCGCCAGGTTCCGGAGCGCGCCGAGACTGTCGTGGGGAAAATCCTGTTGCAACTGTTCGATGACGGTGAGATCGGGATTGAGCACATCCAGCGATTGCTGGGCAAAGTATCCCATGTAGAGGCTGGCGCCGAGCTTTACGCTTCCGGCATCCGGAGCGGTCGCCCCGGCAATCATCTTTAGCAGCGTGGTCTTGCCTGCGCCATTCCTTCCCATGACGGCCCAGCGTTCTCCGCGGCGGATGGTGAGATCGAACCCTTCATAAATTACGCGCGGGCCGTAACTCTTGTGCAGATTCTCAAGGACGGCCACCTGTTCGCCGGAACGCGGAGGGACACGAAATTCAAACTTCACCACTTGGCGCTTCTTCGGCAGTTCGATTTTCTCGATTTTATCCAAGGCCTTAATCCGGCTCTGCACCTGGGCCGCTTTGGCGGCATGCGTCCGGAAGCGATCAATGAAGCGCTGTTCTTTAGCAAGCATCGACTGCTGCCGCGCAAATGCCGCCTGCTGGTTGGTCTCTCGGATTGCCCGCTCGCGTTCGTAAAAGTCATAGTTGCCGGAGTAGGTGATAATCTCGCCGCCATCGATCTCTGCGATCTTTGATACCAAGCGGTTCATGAACTCGCGGTCATGTGAGGTCATTAGCAACGCGCCAGGAAAGGACTTGAGAAATTTTTCGAGCCAGATAATAGATTCGATGTCGAGGTGGTTCGTCGGTTCGTCCATCAGCAATACGTCCGGCATGCCAAGCAGGACGCGGGCCAGCGCAACCCGCATCTTCCATCCGCCGGAGAGAGCGCCCACGTCGCCGTCAATCTGATCATCTTTGAATCCGAGACCGTGGAGCACTTCCCGGGCTTGCGATTCAAGGGCGTAACCGCCTAGATGTTCGTACTCTTCCTGAACGTGACCGAAGCGCTCAAGAATGCTCTCCATGTCAACAGCTTTCGCTGGATCGGACATGTCGTGCTGCAAGGCTTCGAGCTCGTGATGCAGGTTGCCGACGCGTCCGCTGCCTGCGATCGCTTCATCCAGCACCGAACGGCCACGCATTTCCTCGACGTCCTGGCGAAAATAGCCGATCGTCAACTTTTTGGGCACAGAGACCGTTCCCTCGTCGGGAGTCTCCTCACCGACCACCATGCGGAAGAGTGTTGTCTTGCCAGCGCCATTGGGACCGACCAACCCGACTTTTTCGCCGGGATTCAACTGAAACGAAGCATCCACGAAGAGCAACTGCTTGCCATACTGCTTATTGATGTTTGAGAAAGAGATCATTTTGGAGGAGCAATTCGCGCCACGCTGCCTCTTCCAGTGTAGCCCGGCCGGAAAATTGCCGGCCAACGAAAGCATCCGGGACAGCGCCAGTCACAAAGCTACAAAGGCGCGGCCCACATCGTTAAGATGTGGGAGGCCAACTAATATTTTTTGCCTCAAGATGGCACGAAATACGGACTCGACGGCCTCTTCCGCTCGAGCTGAAGAGTTACCGGGATTTAAGTCCAGGTCACTCTACTGCCGCTGGTAGCAGCCGATGTCTATCTTCCCGGCGTTGGTTCGTGGTGAGCCGTCCAGATCAAGCTCTCCCGTCGAAATGTTTTCAGTTGTCCCCGCAGCGAGTGCGGGAGAACCGGCTTGCAGGTGGAAGTTGTCTTTAGCGGGATCGACGAAATGTGGATCCGCAAAATGGGAATGACGGTCATTCCCAGTCGTCCCAACATACTTATCGAATCCCGTTACGGTGCTGGAAGCTCCCGCCCATGTGCTCGCCTGTGCGCCGGAAGCGCAGTAGTAAAGGTTGTGATCGATGAGTGCGGGCGGATTGTTTTTGTCGAGTTGAGACTTATTCAGCATCATGAGGCAGCGCGGCCCCGCATAGACAATATTGTTTTCGAAAACATTGTTCGCCATGTTCCACTGCATCTGGAATTCGCCGGAGCCGGTTGCTGATGTGTCGTTTTCATAGAGGGTGTTGTTGACCACGATGCAGTGGTCTGTGTGTCCGCGGTCGGGCGCATAGCCTCCGATGGAAACACCGGCTGTATGACTGTGATAGATGAGGTTATTTCGAGCAATGATGTAGCTGGTGGCGCGGTCCTTGTGCTCGCTGGCCAATTCAATTCCGAAATCCACATCATGCATAACGTTCCGTTCGATCAGGATTCTGGTCCCACCGTCGACGTAGATGCCATCAGACGATTCATCTTCGCCATATGCAGGGTTGCCCTTGGACGTAATGTTGTAAACGAGATTGCCGCTTACCACTCCGTCGCGCGCTTGATCGACGGCGGGGTCGGGCGCCGTGCGCTCAAAGCCGATGACGTCAATTCCGATGTTGTTATTGTCGTGGACGACATTGTTCGTGATGCGGAAGTTCGTGACGTTCCCGTTCACAACCAGCGACTCGCTTGAACCTGTCTTGAGGTGATGCACCTCATTGCCATCGATCACGAGGTCAGTGATGGGAGCTTTAGCGTCAGTCCCGTATACGGCGATTCCAAATCCGTTGCCGCCGCTCCCAGGCTTATCCCGGCCCGGAAAGGTCTGCTGAATATGATGAACGTTGTTCTTGAGAAGCTCTATGTGGGAGCCTGCGCCCATTACGCTTATGCCCAAAGGCGCGAGCCGGTGCTCGGCCGTATGGAAATTGCGAATTTCGAAGCCCTCGATCCTCACGTAACTCTGATTGTGGATGGTGAGTACGGCCTGTCTTCCTGAGGGAGTGAAGTGCTCGGCGTCAAGGATCGCAGTTTCGCCTGGATAACTTCTGAATGTGATGAAGCCATCACTCGCGTTGCCGGATGCATTGATGGTCACGAGTTCCTCATAAACGCCACCACGCACGTTGACAGTGCTGCCCGCATGAGCAGTATCTGCGGCGTGCTGAACGGTGCGCCACGGCGCGGATTCGCTGCCGGGATTCGAATCGCTCCCTGCAGTGGATACGTAGAACGAGGAATTCACTTGACCGGACGCCGAGCCGACGCATGCTAGTAATAAAACAAAAATGGAATATTTCACACTTTCCCTCTCATGAACGGTCTACACCAATGGTTGATCAGGCTTGTAATTGTGGCGCAGCGTTAATGACCCATCGGAGTTGACCTTCTGGCGACACGCCCAACGGACCGGATAACGCATGCCTTTCACCTCAAGTTCACCTTTCAGCCGTAATCCCTCCCACTGCGCACCTGCGGGCAGCATGAGCATGACTTGATGAACTCCGATCGGCTTCGGATATCCAGGGTCGACGCAGCCGGAAACGTCGATCTTTTTATCCTCGCTGAACACGCTCAGTCGAAGCACGCCGGGAACCGGTGCGATGCCGTCGTTCGCAAGTCCGATGACTAAGCCGGCGACTCCGTCCCGCGTGAATGTCCAGACAAACGAGGGGCGAATACGGTAGCCGATCTGGCGGGCAATCTCGTCGATGGGTTCAGGGAACTTTTCGTAGTAGCTGAGAATGTTGGCTGCGGACTGCTTATGCCAACTCCAAAGCGACAGATAGTTGACTCCGACGTCTGCTGCGTGGGTGATGATTTGTTCGTTGTAAGTAATTCCGTCTTCGTCAATCTGGAGTTCTTTCGGATCGCCAGTGGTGAAGCCAACTTCACAAATCGCGGCGGCCCAGGGCGGACGGTAGCTGAGCGCCTCGATCTGGGTGTTCTCAATGAAGATCGTGTCGGTACGTAGCCAATTCCCCGTACGCATCGTCCGATCGACAAGGTCAGAGTTGCCGACGTTGCTGAAGTCGGGCTGCGTGTTCGTGGCCAGCGGGACTTTCGTCCAGTGTTCAAGTTGCATTTCGAACATGGCCGACCAGGTCCGTTCTGCAACCAACTGGCTCGAAAAAGGATTGCCCTCGAACGGCCATGTATGCCCTTCGCCCCAAAAGCCGTACATCATCGTATCCATGAATTCGACTTGCGGATGACCGTTGAGTTCGTCTGCCAACAACCCATTCAATTCGCGAAATGCAGCTTGATAGGCTGGGTGATCATATTGCGGCACACGGTTATCTTTCCGGTAGCGCATTTCCGACGGATTGCCCTTCCACTCGCCTTTGAGTTTTACGTATGGAACCTTGTTCAAGAGAAAATCTGGCATCCCTGGATCGGGAAAATCTGGATTCTCCAACATGACCCGGAAACCAATTCGCTTGTTATAGCGGCGAGCCAGATCGAACGTGATCTTCCATGACTCGGGGAAGTCGAGCCGCCCAGGTTGTTTCTGGACATCACGCCAGTTGGGGCGGATATAGACCTTCTGCGCGAACGGTAGCTTGATCAGGTCTTCGAGTGTGCGTTCTTGAGTTTGGCCGGGAACGTGGAGTGGACCGGTGTCATCGGAGAGGTAGACGATGAGACCCATGCCGTAGTTGCTGGCGATGTCTTTCGAGGGCGAAGTGATCATCACGACATCACTATCGGGGACTACGGCACCGGGCCCATACTGCGGAAAAGGTCCCTGATAGAGCCGGTCGGAAACGGGAGGCCCCGCTCCCCAATCATATTTGTCCCAATTGTGTTCGGGGATATAGGCCTTAGCCGGTGTGCTATATAAACCAACCGACAGTCCTGCGGCGGTGGCGGACTTCAGGAACGTGCGTCGGTGCATGAGTGCTCCTAACGGCGAAGCGCGCAGTCTTCGCGTTTGCGACTTGCGGCGCTGCTACTGCGGAGTTGCCTCCAGCAGAAGGTGTTTCGAAAAATCTGCGGACAGACGGGCGATTGGCCCGCGAACGATGCCGAAGTCTTTCCCGTCCACGTAGTCGACGACGTGATACGCGCGATCATCCAAGCCGCGCAACTCCACGGTGCCTTTCCAATTGGCGGCGAAGAACGCGTAGTACATCTTCTTGTCTTTGCGGATGACGTGGGCTTCAGGACGATCAAATCCAATGTCGTAGAGGGTACCCAAATACTGACCGCGGGAAAGCCCTTTCTCCTGGTAAAGCTGCAGCCACTTCTGGAAGCTCTCGGCATGTTCCGGCGTCAGGTCGAAACGGCCATGTTTCTCGACGAGAGAAGGCAGCACGAACTGCGTGCCCACCACGCCTCCGATTCCAAGAGTTGACGCGAAGTCGTCGTGGTTGTCGCTGAGTTCCACGTGATCTCCGAAGTAAGGAACATCGTCGCCCATGAGGCCTTTGATGGTCTTGCCCTTCGTGCGCACCTGGAAAGAACCTCTAGGGTCGGATGCTACCGACATATTGAAATGCGGCATGGTGAAGAAGGAATACGCGGTTCCGCAGGGGCAGAATTCCACCAGTGCTCCGGGCTTGGCTTTTTGTGCGGCGTCGTAGATTTCACGGAAAAAATCCGGCAATGCTTCAACCGAGTCCTCGGGGCGCTTGTGGTGGTGAGCAGGGTTATAACAGGCTGGAACGCCGTTCATGTGCTGGCCGTCGAGTTTGAGACCGTCAAATCCCCAGTCGACAAGGATCTTGCGCACCAGTTCTTTGTGATACTCCACCACCCGCGCGTTGGCGGGACAGAGATAGTAGGAGTCCCACCATGAAATCTTGCGCGGCGAACCGTCTTGATTTTCCAAGATCAGATCAGGTTCGTCCTTGAGCAACTTTGAATTCGGGACCGCGCTGAGTGGCGACCACCAGAGCTGCGCCTTGAATCCCTCCTGGTGAATCCGTTCGACCATTGCCTTGATATCGGCATCTCCGTGGGGAAATTTCTTCGGATCAAGCTGCCAGTCGCCATAGTTGTTTTGCCAGCCATCGTCCAGTGTGACCCAGGTAAACCCCATGCGCTTCACTGTCGGCAGCGTGTCGTAGACCTGCTGCGGCTTGAAGTTGCGCCCATATCCCCAGGCGCACCAGATGGCTCCAAAAGCGCTGTCGGGAGCTTTCGCCATCTGAAATCCCTGCTTCGACATGAATCGGCGGTAGGTAAGCAGCGTCTGGTAGTAATCGCCGTTATGCACGGTAACGAACGTGCGAAAAGTGCGGAAACTTTCGCCGGGCGACAACGACTGCTCGTGACGATAGTGCACACTCATCTCGGCCTGAGACGCATTGGGCATCGAAACTGGTAGAGAGATCAGTCGTGGCCGCGATTCGACGTGGCCGACACCGATGCCGACGTCTCGGCGCCAGACGTCAACAATCGGAGTGCCACCGCCATAATCGCTGGCGTTCATGCCAAGATAGTTTTCCTGCGAGAATCCTGCGTGCAGCGGGACAATCCAGTCCGGACGACGCTCGTAAGAGCCGCTCTGAAACGACCAGAACGGTATTCCCGTCGCGCTCTTCTGTGCATCGATCGTATAGTGATTGTTTGTCCACTCCAGAATCTTCAGTTGCGACTTGCCAATATTCGTATAGCTGACATCGAAGAGCGCAAGGTTGGGAAATTCGTTGTAAATAGTGACGGAGAGATTTTTTCTCAGCACGCCAGACGTGCCCGCAAGGTTGAGTTTCTCTCCCTCACCATAAGCATCGGTGACGCGCTCTTGCGTCTGCGAACTCAAAGCAAAGTCATACCAGGATCGGTCACTGCCTTTGACGGTCTCAGAAGCAGTGAACACACTAAGCGGAATCTCCTTATCCCCGAATCGCGCAATCACGCGGCTGCGCGTCTCTTTGTCGAACTCGATGCGCAGACTAGAGCTTTGGATTTGCGCTGCGGATGAGCGATGCACAAGGGGCTGTCCAGGCCGCGCTGAAGATTGGCCCGCCGCTAGCAATGCTGCGAAGATGAGCAACGAAGAGAAAGCTTTGGTCATGGTGCTCCGTCAGAAGCCATGATGTAGATTCGAACGCAGAGTGAGCGAACCATCGTCGTTGAGCTTCTGCCGGCAAGCCCACTGCACCGGATAACGCATTCGTTTCACTTCAATCTCCGCTCGAAGTTTCGAGCCTGCGAATTTTGTCCCTTTGGGCAGCACAAACTGAGCCTGACGCAGCTTGCCCGGCAGAGGATAGCCGGCATCCAGGCATCCGCTCGTCAGAATTTTGCCGTCTTCGGTCTCGACACTTACGCGAAGCACGCCCGGAACACCGGCGATGCCATCATTTGCAAACGCGATGATCAGCCCCAGATAGCCGCCGTCGTCATAGCTCCAGATCATGGACGGCCTGACGCGATAGCCAATTCGACGATTGATCTGGTCGAACGCCTTGGGGAATGCCTGGTAATAGCTCTGCAGATTCTTGGCGCTGATCGCGTGGAAATTCCAAAGCGACCAGTAGTTCGCGCCGACGTCGATCACGTGCGCGATCATGTTTTCCGCTGGGGACAACCCTTCCTCCAGCGGGAACGACTCTGGACTCTTCGCCGGAATTCCTTGTTCAAGCGCTGCCGCAACCCACGGCGGACGATTACTGAGAGTTTCAATTTGCTCGTTCTCGATGAAGATCGTGTCGCTACGAATCCAGTTGTAACTGCGGATGGTACGGTCGAGTACTTCGGAGTTGCCGACACGGCTGTAGTCGGGTTGCGTATTAGTCATCAGCGGAGTCTTGGTGAAGTGCTCCTGCTGAACTTCGAACATCTTGACCCAGGTCCGTTCCGCCGTCTGATAGTCGGGAAACGGAGTGTTGACGAAGGGCCAGGTGTGCCCTTCGCCCCAGAAGCCGTATAAAAAGCTGTCAATAAATTCAACGATCGGGTTGCCATTGAATTCCGCAGCCAAAAGTCCAACCAGTTCACTAAATGCCTGCTGAAAAAAAGGATGATCGAACCGCGGCTGATACTTCGAATATTGATTCTCGATAAAACGCGCAGCCGCCTTCTTTTCTTTCTCGTCAGGAATAAGATCAACGGTGGGTACTTTGTCGAGAACGAAGTCCGGCAGCGCGGGCTGTTTCTTATAATCGGGAGCGCTCATCTGAATGCGAAGTCCAACGCGCTTTCTGTTCTTCTTGGCGAGATCGAAAATGAGCTTCACGTAATCCGGCAACACGAGTTGCCCAGGCCGCGGCTGCACCTCACGCCAGGTCGGCCGTATGTAAAGCTGTTGCCCCAACGGAAAGCGAACCAGATCTTCAATTGCCTGCGGAATGTTGTCAGATTTAATTTCGTCTGTTCCACTATCGGCCGTGATGTAAGTGATCAGTCCTTTGCCATAGTTCGGCACGACTTCGTCTGAAGGAGTCGTGGTCATCACCACATCATCCGTTGGGATCAGCGCCTCGGGCGGATACTGTGGAAACGGCCCCTGATTGAGCCGGTCGGGTACGGGCGGCCCAGAACCAAAATCGTATTTATCCCAGTTGTGGGCAGGAACGAAACCTTGAGCTTTTGTAGTTCCAAGTTCGGCTGCAACGGCCAACGCGACACTGCTTTTCAAGAAGTCTCTTCGCTGCATCGAGGTGTGTCCTCTCCGTGCCAATCGGGCCAGCAAACCATGGTGAACCAGACTTTCGACGTGTTTCTTTTTATAGCGTTGTGTTTCGTTTTGTCTAGCGTTAAATAGAAGGTTCTCATTGACTGAGAACAGTCAGACGTGCGCATTCGAGAAATAGGGACAGGGATGCAGAAGCGACCGCACTCAAACAAGCCTTTCGAGCGACTTGCGTGCCGAAAGTGTGCTTACAAGCCGCCACTTCGGCGATTGTGCAAAGAACTGCCTTGCAGCCGGAAGGCCAAGGAAAGATGAACCGGGGCGGAAGATAGGCAATATAATGTCTGCCACTCGCGAGAATATGTTCGGTTTCGCAAAGGGATCCGATTTGAAGTCACCCAGGTTCTGGATGCTTGGGCTGCTCTTTTTGTCTCTACTGCTTGGCGCCACATACTACATTCGTCGCCGCTCTGGTGAGGAAGTGCACTTCAGTCGCGATGTTCGTCCTATCCTGAACCAGAATTGCATGCAGTGTCATGGCGGGGTGCGCCAGAAAAATGGCGTTTCGTTCCTATTCCGCGAAGAGGCGCTGGGGACGGGAAAGTCGGGCAAGCGAACGATTGTGCCGGGAAAGCCGGACGAGTCAGAACTGATGGCGCGGATTACCTCGTCTGATCCCGACTCGCGAATGCCGTACCACGCGCCAGCTTTATCGGCGCAGCAAATTGATGTCCTGCGACGCTGGATCAAACAGGGCGCAAAGTGGGAGGATCACTGGGCCTTTGTTGCTCCCAAGCCGCAGACTCTGCCTGAAGTGAAGCATGACGAGTGGCCGCGTCAACCGCTAGATCGATTTGTACTTGCGCGTCTCGAAAAAGAAGACCTTTCGCCATCGGCTGAGGCCGATAAGTCTGCGTTGTTGCGACGGGTCTCGCTCGATCTCACGGGCCTTCCACCTACACCAGAAGAGCAAGCTGCATTCCTGGCTGACACTTCCTCCAATGCTTATGAAAGGCAGGTTGATCGTTTGTTGAACTCTCCACGGTATGGAGAGCGCTGGGCTTCGATGTGGCTCGATCTGGCTCGTTACGCCGATACCAAGGGCTATGAGAAAGACATGGAGCGCCCAGGTGTGTGGCCCTATCGGGACTGGGTAATTGATGCCTTTAACCGCAACGTACCCTACGACCAATTTGTGATCACGCAGTTAGCGGGTGATTTATTGCCGGACGCGACGTTTGAGGACAGGATCGCAACGTCTTTCCATCGGCAAACACCTGTGAATGATGAAGGCGGCACGGATGATGAAGAGTTCCGCACCGTCGCTGTTATGGACCGGTCGGCGACGACATGGTCGGTGCTGAACGGGCTTACGATGAATTGCGTGCAGTGCCATTCGCATCCCTACGATCCGATCCGGCACGTGGAGTATTACAAATCGTTGGCATTCTTCAACAACACGCAGGATGCCGATCTCCCTGAAGACACGCCTGTGTTGCACGTGCCGAAGGACAAGACGCGCTATCCCGAAGCTGCGCGGTTGCAGCAGGAACTGGCGAAGGTTGAGTCGGCCGTTGTGTCTCATGGAAGGCAGCTGGAACAGCAGTCGCAGTGGTCAGCCATTCCGATCAGCTCTGCGAGAGCTAGCACGTCACTAGCGTTTCAATGGGAGGCTTCAGAGCTAGAGAAAAAGTTGAAGAGCCTGAAACGGGAAAAGCTCTCCGCGAAAGAAGAGGCTGAGCAGCGCAAAGATCTTCAAAAGGCTATCGCTGACATGCGCGTAAAAGCTCGCTCCGCGGCTGGGAAAGAGGTGAGCCTTCCCATCTCGAGCGGAGATCTGCATTCAGGTTCTGAGATCTCCGGGATGCAGACTTTCGAGCTGACTGCTAAGGCAGATGCGCCAGAAATAACCGCGTTGCGCATCGAGATCTATCCGACGAATAGCGAGGTCGCTCGCCATACTCCGGAGATCGGATTCATCGTGGATCGAATTGACGCCTCGGTTGTGGATGGTCAAGGGAAGGAGAGCAAGGTTGCATTTCGTTCCCTTGTTCCGGATTCTGAATCGAGTCTGGAAAGAGCGCTGGCCGGCGCGATCGAATCGAAGCGGCAGCTTATGGATGATCCTGGGGCCAATGGGTTTCAGGCGGTACCCAGTTTGTTTCGCACGCGTTGGGTGGTGGCTGTTCCTACCGAACCGATTAAGTTGAATCGCGGGAGCCGAATCAAGCTGAGGCTAACTCAGACTCAAGACATTGACGATAAGCCCGCCTTGGTTCATCAGGTCCATCTGTCCGTGAGCGGAGATTCGCAGTGGCAATCTCTCGGCGCTGATGCGAGCTGGAGCGGGCAACTTGCACAGCTCACAGAACTGACTCAACAATTAGAAAAAATTCCTACCGTCCCGCTGCCCATTATGGCGGAAGAACCCGCGTACGATGAGCGAACGACCTTGGAATTCGAGCGGGGTAACTTTCTGACCAAGACTGGGCCGGCACTTGTTCCCGACGTCCCAGGAATTTTTCCCAGATTGCCCGATGACGCGCCGCGGAATCGTTTGACTCTGGCCAAATGGTTCTTTGCTCCTGGACAACCGTTGACTGCGCGAACCGCCGTGAATCGATACTGGGAGCAGTTGTTTGGAGCTGGGATCGTTGAAACTCTCGAAAACTTCGGGAGTGTGGGTGAAGAGCCCAGTCATCCGGAGCTGCTTGATTGGCTCGCGCTCCATTTTCAAAATGATCTTCACTGGGACATGAAAGCTCTTTTACGAGAGTTGGTCACAAGTGCGACGTACCGCCAAAGCGCAAAGGCTAGTCCCGAGCTTGTCGAAAGAGATCCGCATAATCGCCTGCTGGCACGTGGACCGCAGCAAAGATTGACTGCGGAAATGGTGCGGGATCAGGCACTGCTGGCGAGCGGGTTGCTGTCGGACAAGATGGGTGGTCCGCCAGTAATGCCGCCACAACCGGAAGGAGTGTGGAATACCGTCTACAACGACAGCAAATGGAAGGACGCAACTGGCCCGGATCGCCACCGGCGTGCGATTTACACCTATATAAAGAGGACCAGTGGTTACCCAAGCTTTCTCACCTTCGATGCGTCGGATCACGACACGAGTCTGGCGCGGCGCATTCCGACCAACACTCCGCTGCAGGCGTTGGTCACGCTGAACGATCCCGTGTACTTCGAAGCGGCGCGGGCAATGGCCGAGCGCATGATCGCCAAAGAAGGGAATGTAGATGCTCGCATCGGATACGGAGCTCGGCTTATTTTGTCGAGGAACCTTACAGATAAGGAATTGACAGCGCTACATGCCCTCTACGAAAAAACCAGTGCAACATCGACGTTGAAGCCGGTCGCTGCGACTACACGCACCGGTTCCAGGGATTTGTCCGCCATGACTGCCGTGGCAGGCGTTCTCATGAATCTTGATGCATCTTTGACCAGGTAATCACTGTGAGTGAATCGAAAATGGGTGGCCGAAGCCTTGACGATCGGCAAGTCAGATCTGGATCGCCGAACGAAGCTGAGTTGATGTTGCTGCAGTCGAGGACGAGGCGGCATTTTCTCCGGAATTTGGGCGGAGGCCTCGGCTCACTGTTTCTAGGAACACTGGCGTCTAATCTTGTTCCTTCGGCAAAAGCGTCGGGAGCAGAAAACTACGCTCTGGACTTCAGCCGCGATGCCAGGGCTCCTCTGGCTGCTCTGCCACCTCAGTTTCCAGCGAAAGCGCGTCGCGTTATTTACCTGCACATGGCCGGCGCTCCCAGCCAGTTGGAGTTGTTCGAATATAAACCCGATTTGAAGAGACTCGACGGCCAGGATTGTCCCGCGTCGTTTCTGGCCGGCAAGAGATTTGCGTTCATCAGTGGCGTCCCGAAGCTGTTGGGGGCGCAATACCCGTTCCATCAGGCGGGGCAAAGCGGTCAGTGGCTCTCGGACCGTTTGCCCCACATCGAGAAACATGCGGACGATATCTGCTTCATCAAGTCGATGCGGACGGACCAATTCAATCATGCTCCGGCACAATTGCTGGTGCAGACTGGGAACCCTCGCCTCGGATATGCCTCGTTCGGTTCATGGGTGATATACGGGCTTGGTACAGAGAATCAGAATTTGCCCGGCTTTATCGTGTTGCTATCCGGCGGCAAATCGCCCGACGGCGGAAAACAATTGTGGAGTTCCGGTTTTCTCCCTAGCGTGTATCAGGGAGTGCAGTGCCGGTCCCACGGCGAACCCGTACTCTACCTCGACAATCCTTCAGGTGTAAGCCGCTCGTTGCGCCGCAGCATGCTCGACACAATTGATGACATCAATCAGCAGACGTATGCGGCCTTTGGAAATCCCGAGACTGTGACACGCATTGCGCAATACGAGATGGCGTTTCGCATGCAGATGGACGCGACCGATGCGATGGACATTCGCAAGGAACCTGATTCGGTACATGCGCAATATGGTTCGAAACCGGGCGAAACCAGCTTTGCCAACAATTGCCTGGTAGCGCGACGTCTCGCGGAGCGAGGAGTGCGATTCATCCAGCTTTATCACTGGGGATGGGATTCTCATGGCGCCGACGCCAAAGAGGCCTTGAACCTGGGCTTTAACGACCGTTGCCGCGAAGTCGATCAGCCTACGGCAGCGCTGCTTGCCGACCTTAAATCACGTGGCTTGCTCGAAGACACTCTGGTGGTGTGGGGTGGAGAATTCGGGCGCACGCCGATGAGAGAAAACCGAGGCGGGCAGCAGATGAAGTATGTAGGTCGCGATCACAATCCAGGCGCTTTCACAATATGGTTAGCGGGCGGCGGGGTGAAGCCCGGTATCACCCACGGAGTAACCGATGAAATGGGTTATGAAATCGTGAAAGACCCGGTTGAAATTCGAGACCTGCACGCGACTTTGCTTTACCTGCTTGGCTTCGATCATCACAAGCTCAATTACAGGTTTCAAGGTTTGGAACAGAAACTGACCAGCGTAAGGCCGTCGCGGGTAGTAGCCGAAATTCTGGCATGAGTGTCCCGGATCGAATTTCCGATCAAAGCGGTGGGCCTTCTGTCACAGCGTCGGACCATCGCCGATTCCTGAGCCGATCTCGCTTTGAGTTTGCGCTGCTGGCTCCCATCCTGGCTGTAGCAGCGTTGGCCACATTCTGGCCTCCCGACGGAAATGAACGCGGGGAATGGGTGCAGTTCATCGGACGCTTTCATCCGCTGTTCACCCATTTCCCAATCGCGCTCTTCCTGCTGGTGCCGATCCTCGAAATTGCCGGACGTAACGCTCGCTTCACGTATCTGCGCCTTTCGGTAAATTTTGTCCTCACACTGGCAACCATCGCGGCAACAGCCGCGGCGGTTCTGGGATGGTGCCTCGCCCGCAGTGGTGGCTACTCGGGCCGACTCATCACTCAGCACATGTGGGGCGGCGTTTCGCTATCGATCGTTTGTTGGATCTGTTGGCTGTTACGCGCGCGGCTGCGCGAATTGGCCTCGGCTTATACCGTGGCGCTGGCGCTCGGAATTGGACTCGTTTCCTGGACCGGCTACCGCGGCGGGCAATTGTCGCTCGGGCCGAATCATCTTACAGAACACATGCCCGGCGGGCTACGTGCGCTGCTCGGTGTTGGCAGCAACCGCGAAGCCTTCGGACTGCCCGCCGATCCGAACACGTTTTACGGGGCGCGAATTCAGCCGATTTTCACCGCACGTTGTATCAACTGTCATGGTGAAGACAAACACAAGGGGAATCTTCGGCTCGACGGTTATAAGGCTCTGATGCGAGGCGGAAAAAATGGACCGGCGATTCAAGCGGGGAACGCGCAGGCCAGCGACCTGTTTCGTCGAATCAGCTTGCCGGCCAGTCACGACGACTTCATGCCGAAGGGAAAATCGCCTCTAACACCCGATCAGGTGAAGGCAATCGAGTTGTGGATTGGAGCAGGCGCTTCGCAGACGCTTGCAGTCGACGCCATCAAGAATGCACCCTCAGGTCCCGCTTCTCCTTCGGAAGTAACATTTGCTGAGGTCGATCCGGCTGCAGTCGCAAAAATGCGATCTGCAGTTGCACCCGCAATATCCCAGTTGCAGAAGCAATTTCCCAACGTATTGGATTATGACTCGCGAGGCTCAGCCGATTTACGATTGAATGCTTCTCTCCTGGGGAGCAAGTTCGGAGACCGGGATCTGGAGGCCTTTGCGCCAGTCGCAGACCACATCGTTATCGCAGATTTCTCTCGGACGGCGGTTACTGATCATTCTGCTAACGCGATTGCAGCCATGAAACGGTTGCGTGTCCTGCGGATCGTGAATACTCAGCTTACGGATGCCGCACTCTCGCGATTCGACGCATTGAATCAACTCGAGTCGTTGGATGTATATGGCGCTCCAATCACGCCGGCGGTCTTGCCGGTGATCGCAAAGCTTCCGAAGCTTTTGCATTTTTATGCGGGGCAAACCGGCATCCGGCCTGGCAACTCAGTGCCCGAAGCCTTGGCTGGAAAAATTGTCTTCTGATGCCTGACCGGCGTTGATCGCAAGCCGATCGCCACCGGTCCAGTGAGGAACTTTCAGGTTTTCCGCAGGAGCGTTAGCCGCCCGATTGGGAGCCACTCAGCTACCAGAATGTCGCCATTGTGGAGAAAAATGGCGTCGTGCGGCGTAATAAATTTTCCGGGTGTGAACTGCGCCCGCGACTGGCTTCGCCGAGAACCGACGTCGCCGTTTTCGGTTTTGCCATCTCCCAGTTGCACCACAACCTTGTGGTCACGATCAAGGATACACACCTGACTATCCAGGTCGGGACACACCATCCACTCGCCTTGTGTGTGGAAGTTGCAGGGCATGCGCATGTGTCCCTCATCTTTGATTGTCTTCAGATGAGCACCTTCGAGCGTGAAGGTCTGAATTCTTCGATTGCCGCGATCGGCTACGGTCAAAAGAGGCATTTCTCCGCGAGGATCGACCCAAAGACCGTGAGGAGTCTGGAACTCTCCATCGCCCTGTCCCGGCTTACCGACTTCGCCTACGAATTTTCCTTCCAGCGAGTAACGGAGGATGTGGCTCGAACCGTAACCGTCGCCCACATAGAAGTCGCCATTGGGAGCGAAAGCAACGTTGGTCGGAACGAAGTCAATCGGCCGTGAGCCATAGCTCGAGTCCTCCCGGGGATAGCCGTGCACCCAGATTTCTTCACCCGTGAGTGTGGTCTTCACGACGCGGCAGCGGTTGATGTCGCAGTGATAGAGAAACTCGGCTTTTGCTTCGCGACGCAGTTTCAGTCCGTGCGCGCCTCCACGAAAGCCTTCCCCGAACGCGCGAATAAACTTGCCTTTCTCATCAAATACAACAACGGCTTCGCCGCGCATGCTTGACTTGTGGACGGTGTGCCCTACATAGACATTCCCCTGCTCGTCCTGACAGAGTCCATGCGTATCGCCCCATACCAACCCCTCCGGCGGAATGAGCCAGTCATGGACGCACTCGTAAATGTGTTCACTGGAGCCGACGATGGGAGGTCGATTGCCCGACTTGTCCGAGGTTTGAAGATAGAACCCTGGCGGGAAGGTCGCGGCTAAACCAGCAACGGAGCAGGTGGCCAGAAAAGATCTGCGAGTTTGCTTTTTCACAGCCGCACTTTCGCAAAGATCAGAACGAGCCAAGAAGATATCAGTAGTTGATCTGGAAGGCCACACAATTAAATGGCCTGGTCACCGCCGCAATTCCTGAACAGTTCCCAAACAAAGAAGTTTTACGAAGAATGTCGAGGATTAGCTTGAGTAATGTGGCATCGACGAATTTTTGGGTGGGTGATGGACAGTCCGACAGGGTCCCCGGCGGTTTTTCGCTAAACCAAACAATCCAAAACTGTTTGACTGTAGCTTTCAGGCCCGACCAAATTTTTGACAAATTCCTGAAACGCTTTCTAGCCGGTCTGCACTATATCTATGTGGCGTACATCGCAGGATCGCGGTGACCACTGTTGGGACCCAGCCCAGTGAACTGCTTGGTAGGGTTCTCGAAAGTGCCGGAACTGACCGGGGGGAAACAGTTCCGGCACTTCTTGAAAGTGGTTCGTCGTCAAGCGAGCGCAAACAGGATCCGTAACGGAGTTTCAGTGCAACTTGCCCAGCTCAAACCACCCGCCTTCTGCCGCCGCGCTGCTCTCACGCTCGTCAAACGCAAGAATCCAAATTCGGAGCCTTCCAGCCCGACGCCTACCGGAGTGCTACACTGTCAGACAATCTACGAGCCTCGGGGCAGATACTTGCAGTTCCACTCCTTTGACGAAGCGTACCTGGGCCGATTGCAATCGGGTGACATTCGCACGCAGGAGCATTTTTCCAGCTATTTCGGCGCGCTAATCCGGATCAAACTGAGTTCACGATTGAAGTCCCGGGAGGCGATTGAAGATCTGCGCCAGGAAACCTTTACCCGGTTTTTCGCGGCATTGCGCGCAGGAAAAATCTTTCAGCCCGATCGGCTTGGCGCTTTCGTGAATTCCATTTGCAACAACGTTTTATTGGAGTACTACCGCGCTTCGGCGCGCAGCACTCCACTCGAAGACGAAGACGAGAACAACTTACCGGCCTCTGATTTTGACCTCATCGAAACGCTTCGCACAAAAGAGAGAGAAAAGAAGGTGAAGGACATTCTCGAGGAACTCTCGGAGCGCGACCGGCGTCTTTTGCGAGAGATCTTTCTCGAGGAACGGGATAAAGATGCGGTATGTCGTGATTTCGGAGTCGACCGTGAGTATCTGCGGGTGCTGTTGCACCGCGCTAAACAAGCCTTCAAAGCGGCTTATCTGAAAAGCATCGGAGAGAGTTCCCCAGATTACTCTCCGGCCTAGTAGGGTTGCTGGCAAGAAGGAACCAGAACGAGGGGGTTCGCTATGAACCACGACGAAGTGGTTCGACAAAAACTGACGGAAAGATATCTACTTCACGAACTCGAGGAACAGGCTCGCGACGAATTCGAGGAGCATTTTTTCCAATGTTCCGAGTGCGCGCTCGATCTTCGAACGGCATCGGAGTTCGTGGAAACCAGCAAGATCATTTTCTTACAGCCTTCCGAAGAGCGTTTGCCTAGCGGAAGCAAGCCTCGCAAGCACAGTAGATTCAGCTGGTTAGGCTGGCTGCAGCCGCAATTTGCCGCAGCTGCCATGGCCCTTCTGATTGCCGTGGTTGGATACCAGAACCTTGTCACGCTGCCGCGGATGGCGAGGACGATCCGGCAGCCGCAGACCCTTGCTTGGGCTTCGCTAACGACACAAACCTATGGGCCCGGCCACGCCCTCACAGTGAAACCAGGGGAGGGTTTTGTGTTATTTGTCAGGACTCCCGCTGAGGGCGGCTACGTCCGCTATATTGCGGACTTGTATAACCCAGCGGGAGGACTAGAATATTCTCTCGAAACTCCCACTGCCTCGATCGAGGATCAGTGGCCAGTGTTCATCCCTGGGGCCAATCACGAAGCGGGAAGCTATAGGATTGCGTTACGCGGCGTGACCGCGTCCGGTGAAACCAAAGACCTGGGTAGTGCTCCTTTCACATTGCAGGTCACAAAATAAATTTCGAGTGGAGCGTGAAAGATGGCGACGATGACAGAACCTGTTCCTAAAAAGAAGGCGATCCGCGAAGCTCCGTACCACGACTACCATGCCGAAGCTCATGTTTTAAGCGGAGACCTACAACGTCCCATCGAGCAGAAGATTGAAGCTGTGTCCCATATCAGCCTCCATGACCGGAGAGGCGGTCATTTCACCAGATTCAACGAGGTCACCAGCGTTGAAGGGCTCATTTCTTTTGCGAAGGGAAAGACGCGCGTCTCTGGAAGCCGCAGTAAGAAACACGGCGGTTGGGTCACAACCTCTGCATCGATCATGGAGGGTCTGAATTCGTTCGAGGTGATCACAGCGGATCGAGTCATCTCTCAAGTTTCAACAGACCACTCGCTCAACGATGGCCATTATGCGCGCGTGACATTTCTGGGCAGCCAGTTCAACAATCTGCGCGTGAGCGGTTTCGAGGTTCCGCTTACTTTTAACTTTGGAATCTGCGGCAATAGGCCGTCAGATGACCGGTCGTACTTGCGGGATCTGACCTTCCTCGAGGGAATCAAGCGGCAGACCGAGAAGATCGCGAAGGCCGAAGACCTTCCGCAAGGTCTCAAGGACAGTTATTATGAGAGACTTGAAAACGTCAACCGCTTGATCGCGATTAGTCGCGCCGGAAAGTGGGATAACGACGAGCCTCGAATTGTATGCTCCCTAGTGGAGAGCATTGGCGAAATTCCGATCCCGGGCGTGAGGTCGTATGGGCATGTCTTGGTCATCCCCGAGTTCGGGTCTGTCTCCCTTGGGGAAATCGTCGTGGGCGAAAAGAATCACAAGGCCGATCCGGACGATCCGGATCCGACACCGCCCAAGCCGAGCGTTTACTTCCAGCTGACGGGCATCAGCATGGAGATGGGTTGTGTCGCGCATGGAAGTGCGGTGGTCGGAAGCGCTACCGCAAATGGCACCCACAAACCCTGACGTTGGGGTGGATTCTGTTTTCGCTGGGAGCGCTGCTCTCGTGTCAACACGGCGGCGCTTCACCGAGAGCGGAGTTTGCGAAGATAAACCTTTCTTTCACACAGGGAAATCTCCCGGAGTGTCAGGAACAGTGCGCGCGAGACGTTGAACGCTTTCAACGTTCCAATCCCGTGTGGGCCCGCAAGTTCCAGGTTCTCGAAGCCAAAGCTGCTGCGTGGAGTGGGTCCTACCGGGACGTTCTGAAGATTCTTGATTCGGGGACGCCGGCTTCTGACCCGGAGACACTGATCTCCGAACTCTCCTTACGCGGTGTTGCGAATGCCTACATTTATAACTTCCCAGAGGCGGAGCGTATTCTCGGTCAAGCCGCCGAACTTTGCGAATCTAACCTTATGCCGAGCTGCGGCGAAATGCTGCTGTCGCGCGGGCTCTTGGCCAGCCAGGAGAGGAAGTCCACAAATGCAGCGAGTTTCTATCGGCAGAGCCTCGAATTTGCGCGTGCTCATCACGACGCCTTTCTTGAAGCCGATGCACTCCTGAACCTGGGTGATGAGTTCCTATCTCAGGATCATTACGATGAGGCGATCGATTTCTCTGAATCGTCTGTTCGCATCGCGGCCTCCCAACAAGCGCGGGTGGTCGAACTCGCGGCTCAAGAAAACATCGGTTGGGCCCGCTACAGGCTTGGGGACTCAGAAGGCGCACTCGCGATTTTTCTCGCGGCCGAGAAGGAGGCTGCACATCATCGCGATTTTTCGGATCACGAGAATGTGCTCACAAATCTTGGTTATATCTACATGGACCAACAACGCTTGGAAGAAGCGCAGGCCTCGTTTCTGCAGGCTGTTGATTTGGCCAATAAAATTGATCGTAAAGAGGATATTTACAACGCCTTACGCGTCCTGGCCCGCCTCTCGCTTCAGTTAGGTGATCTCGATAAAGCTGAGGACTTTGCCGAACAGTCGTTGAGGATGGCCCGAGGAATCCCAAGTCAACAGGACGAGCTTTATCCCCGACTCGTATTAGGACAGATCGCGGCAAAGCGAAAAGATTTCACAACTGCCGAAGGGACCCTACGCCAAGTCGAGCAAGACAAATCCTGCCCTATATTTTTGAAATGGGAAGCGGAGCATTCGCTCGCCCGGCTCTACGAGGACGAGGAACTTCCAGATCGCGCCGACCGCCAATATAGGGACGCCTTGGCAACTTTCGAAGGCGCTCGCTCAGCAGTGCGGCGCGAGGACTATCAG
>Ga0335085_10001002_pt1 | contig 66964 bp, 57 predicted proteins | sample Lox_Sample_45_FD_206712 | JGI IMG/M metagenome (GOLD analysis project Ga0335085, IMG submission 206712) | Soil microbial communities from Loxahatchee National Wildlife Refuge, Florida, United States - Lox_Sample_4.5 | ecosystem: Environmental > Terrestrial > Soil > Wetlands | place: USA... | reverse complement strand
CCGGATTTCGGCTTCCGCTGCGCAAAGGACGCGGACGAACGTACGGGTGAACCACCGAAGTGATGGCAAGGCGATCTGAAGACCGACCGGGATTTCATGGAAGCCGTCGAAGCGGATTCGCCGCCGGTCTATTCTCCTTGTTCATCCTGGCGCTTCCGTTCGGCTGTGCATCCCTGCCGCCCGCGGTTCCTCGCCCGAATCCGGAGACCCCCATGGTCTACGTGCCGGCCGGGTGGTTTCTCATGGGCAGCACGGAGCGGGATGGAAGAATCGGGTTCGAGATCGGGGTGGATGAACTTCCGCAGCAGAAGGTCTACGTCCGGGGGTTTTACATCGACCGTTATGAGGTCACGGAGGCCCAGTACCTCCAATTTTTAAACGCGACGGGCTCGAAGAAATATCCGGGCTATTGGAAGGAGGCGGGCCGGGCGGATCATTTCCCGGAGGGGTATGACCAATACCCCGTATCGGACGTGGACTGGTTTGATGCGGCGGGCTACTGCCGGTGGGCGGGGCGGCGCCTCCCGACCGAGACCGAGTGGGAAAAGGCCGCGCGGGGGACCGACGGCCGCCTCTGGCCCTGGGGCGATCGCTTCGAGCCCGGATGGGCCAACACCCTGGAGAGCAGCGCGGCCTGGAAGGCGCCCGCGGGTCAGGGGCATTACCGGGTGCCGGGATGGAAGGCCCCGGTCGGCGGCCACCCGGAGGATGTCAGCCCCTACGGGGTGTATGACATGGCCGGCAACGTGAGGGAATGGACGTCCACGGCCTATCGCTCTTATCCCGGCAATCCGTCGAGGATGGTCAAGGATCCCGGAAGTTTTAAGATCATCCGGGGAGGCTCCTATTTGACCGAGGCCGCATTTTCGAGGACCGCGGCGCGTTTGGCGATTCTTCCGACGGTCGGGCCCCGGGAAAAAGACGGTTGGCATTCGGATTATACCTACGGTGTCCGATGCGCCAAGGATTAAGAGGAAGCCGGATCGTTGTGAGCTGAAGCGGTGAGCCGTGCGGCATGGCCGATCGTTATTTCCGCGGTGATCCTGGCGGGCTGCGCGGTCATGCCGTCCGATGCGAAGCGCGGGGTTCAGGGCGGACGGCTTGTCTATAGCTCCAACCGGGACGGGAACTGGGAGGTTTACCGAATGGATCTGGCGACCGGGGAGGAAAGCCGGCTGACGCGAAGCCGCGGGGACGATATCTGGCCGGTCTGGTCGCCGGACGGGACGCGGATCGCGTTCGTTTCGACCCGTGACGGGAATAAGGAAGTTTATGTCATGAAGGCCGACGGCACGGGTCAGACCCGGCTGACCGCCACGCCCGCCGACGAGGAGGATCCGGACTGGTCGCCGGACGGGACGCGGATCGCGTTTACATCGGTAAGAGACGGGAACGAAGAAATCTACGCGGTGGACGTCGGGACGGAGATCCCGCCCGTATCGACGCGGGAGCGGCGCTTGACCCACGGAACGGCGATGGATGCCATCCCGGTCTGGTCTCCGGATGGAACGAAGATCCTGTTTGTCTCGACCCGGGACGGAAACCCCGAGGTCTATGTCATGGAGTCCGACGGGTCCCATCCGACCCGGTTGACCTACAGCCCGGCGAACGACGGCCTGGACACCCATCTCTGGTCGCCGGATGGGACGCAGATTGCGTTCGTGTCCGAAAGGGATTCGAACCTCGAGGTCTATGTGATGGCCTCGGACGGAACCCGGCTGCGCAACCTGACCGACAACCCGGCCGCGGATGACGGAGCGGTCTGGTCGCCCGATGGACGCTTTCTTCTGTTTGTATCCGACCGGGGCGGCGGGGAGCAGATTTACCGTATGCGGTCGGACGGCTCGGAACTCACCCGGTTGACGAGCGATGCTGAGGAGCATTTCTGGCCGGCCTGGTCGCCGGACGGAGGACGGATCGTGTATACCTCGGGCCGCGATCGGTTTTCGGAAGTTGAGATTCTGGACCGGGACGGATCTCACCCGACCCGGTTGACGCACAGCCATGCGGAGGAGAAATGGGTATCGTGGGCCCGATGATCGTGAGACGACGCGGAAGGATCGGCGCGGGCGCAAAAAGCGGGGCTGCGAACCTTCCGGCTCGCCCTCGCAACACGCCCCGGGCGATCTTCGTGTTCCTGGCCTTGTCCTTTCTCTGGCATCCCGCCTCGGTTTGGGCGAAGCACACGGCAAGTCGGGTCATCTACGGGCCGACCCAACTCTACGTGACGTTAAAAGGACTCCGGCAATTCTATGTCATCGACCGGAACGATCCGACGCAGGTCCGCAGGGTGCCGGTGGACTCTCCCCCCTGCGGCGGATTCATCACATCGAACGGCCGTAATTTTTACGTCGCGCTGGGCGAGGCGGATGCGATCGCGGTGGTGGATACCCAATCGAACGTCATCCGGGCCAAAATTTCGTTGAAGGATGAGCAGGGGCATTATATGGACCCGGGCGGGATGGCCGTCTCGCCCGACGGCAAAACGATCTTTGTGGCCAACGAGTCCGGCGACAGCCTCTCCGTCGTGGACCTGGCCAGCCGGACCGTCAAAAAACGGATCCCGATGGGGATCGGGCCCCAGGGCGTTGCGATTACCCCGGACGGAAAATCCCTTTACGTAACCGACCTCTATTCGATCCGCGCGGTGGACACCGCGACCGGAGAGGTCAAGGCCCGCTTGAACGTGGAGGATCCGGGCTCGGCTGCGGCCCGAACCGTCGTCCTTCCGGACGGCGAGGAGATCTTCAGCGGGCCGAGGGACATCGTGATGGCGCCGGACGGCCGGGCGGCTTATGCGGCGATCGAGAACAGCGGGGAAATCGCGATCGTGGATACGGGAACGAACCAAATCCGGAATAGGGTGAAGGTCGGGAGCTACCCCGGCGGATTGGCCCTCTCGCCGGACGGCCGCTCCCTTTACATCGCGCACCGCGACGCGCGTGAGATCTCGGTCCTCGATACGGCGAGCGAAAGGGTGGTCAGGAAAGTCACGGTGGGGAAAGACCCGTGGGACATCACCGTTTCACCCGACGGCCGGACGGTCTATGTCGTCAATCAAGGGTCCTCGGACGTTTCGATCGTGGATTCCTCCGACTATAAAGTAATAAGGACCGTGGCCCTGGCCGGGCCGACGGCCCAGGCCCCGCCCGTCGGTCCGACCCGGTCCGACCGCGACCACAAGATTGCCTTCGAATCCCGGCGCTCCGGGAACTGGGAGATCTATCTGATGGAGGCCGACGGGACGCATCAAATCCGTCTGACCCACACCACGGCCGAGAATCGGGCCCCCTTCTGGTCCCCCGACGGCCGAAAAATTCTATTCGTTTCGGACCGGGACGGAAACAAGGAAGTATACGTGATGAATGCCGACGGATCGGGACAGCGCAATCTCACCCGAAGCGCGGAGGATGACTTCAGTCCCTCCTGGTCGCCGAACGGTCAATGGATCACCTACGTCTCCAAGCGAGACGGGAGCCGCGAGATCTACCGGATGGATCCGGAGGGAGGGCGCCAGACCCGTCTGACCGCGGCCGGCGACAACTGGAATCCCAACTGGTCCTCCGACAGCCGAAAAGTCGCGTTTGTGTCGAATCGCGACCATAACAATGAAATCTACCTGATGAACTCCGACGGGTCGGATCAAGTGGACTTGACGAAGAACCCGGCCGAGGACGGCCGCGGGAGCCATTCGTGGTCGCCGGACGGCTCCAAAATCGCCTGGGTCACGAACCGGGACGGGAATTGGGAAATCTATGTCATGAATGCCGACGGGTCCAAACCGGTTAACGTGACCCGCAGTCCGGCGGAGGAAGGAGTCGGCATGTTCGTCTGGTCGCCGGACAGCCGGCGGATCGCGTTCATCTCGACGCGGGACGGCAACGAAGAGGTTTACATCGTCAATGCGGACGGGACCGGTTCGTTGAACCTGTCGAGAAACCCGGGGATGGATGACGTCCCCCTTTGGTCCCCGGACGGCGAAAAAATGGCCTTTGTCTCGAACCGGACCGGCCATGACGAAATCTACGTCATGGACGCCGACGGGCGGGATCAAGTGCAATTGACGTTTACGAAGACGAGGGAGGATTACCCCCGCTGGCAACCGTGAGGATGAAGAGAGGTTAACATGCAAAAGGGTTCAACGGTGCAAAGGTCGAAAAATTTCAGGATTCGAAGGCTCCAAGGTTTAAATTTGAAAAAGTGCAAAGAGGGTTCAAGGGTCGGATCGTTCTTAATCCTTTCAGCCTTCTTAACCTTTCTACCCGTTGTCCCCGAGGCGATGGCCGGGCAGAAAAAAATCGTTTACGAGTCGAATGAGAACGGCCATTGGGAAATCTACACCATGAACGCGGACGGCACGGGCGCAACACGGCTGACGCACGGGCGGGCCGACAACCGCGCCCCCGCGTGGTCCCCGGACGGGAAAGAGATCGTTTTTGTTTCGGAGCGGGACGGAAACAAGGAGATCTACAAAATGGATGCCGACGGTTCGCATCAGGCCGACCTGACGCGCAACGCCGGTCAGGATTACAACCCGGCCTGGTCTCCCGACGGAGGCCAGGTGGCCTTCGTCTCGGATCGGGACGGCAATCAGGAAATCTATTCCATGACGGCGGACGGGGGCCGGGTCCGACGGCTGACGCGGAGCGAGGCGCGGGACTACAGCCCCGACTGGTCGCCGGACGGCACCAAGATCGCCTTCGTGTCGCGACGGGACGAGAACTACGAAATCTATCTCATGGACGCCGACGGAGGGCATCCGATCAATCTGACCCAGAATCCCTCCGAGGACGGGCGGGGGTTCCATTCCTGGTCTCCGGACGGGGCCTCGATCGCCTGGGGAACGGACCGCGATATGAACCGGGACGGAAACTGGGAGATCTACGTGATGAATGCGGACGGTACGAAGCCGAGGAACCTCACGCGGACCAAATCCGACGAACAGATGGGGATGCAGGTCTGGTCGCCGGACGGGCGGCAGATCGTCTTCACAACCACGCGGGACGGCAACAACGAAATTTACGTGATGAACCGGGACGGTTCCGGTGTGAAGAACCTTTCGCGAAATCCGGCCGTGGATGCCCAGCCGGTCTGGTCGCCGGACGGCAAGCAGATCGCCTTCATCTCCAACCGGGACGGCGCGGAGGAGGTTTACGTGATGAATCCCGACGGCGGCCATCCGAAGCGCTTGACCTTCAACCGCGACGGGGTCGGCGCGCCCCGGTGGCAACCGTAGAAGGGAACCGAGGGGGCGGCGAGGAGGATGCGATGAAGGATCTTGGGGTTGAAGGGCCGGAAAGTTTAAAGGTTAAAATGAGAAAAATATTTTCGACCGTCCTGCCGTTGCTGGCCTTTCAGCTTTTCGTCGCGGGCTGCGCGATGAACGATGTCACGGTGCTGCCCATCCGGGCCTTGCCCGCCAACGCGGTCCATCCGGTCTGGTCGCCGGACGGGAAATCGCTGGCGTTCGAAAGCGACCTGGCCGGAAATTGGGATATCTGGACGATCCGTCGGGACGGAACGGGGCTGAAACAGATCACGCACGAGCCGAGCAACGAGCGTTTTCCCTCCTGGAGTCCCGACGGCGCCCGACTGGCCTATGCGTCCGATCGCGGCGGCAATTGGGACATCTGGAGCATGAATCTCGACGGGACGGACCACCGTCAACTGACCGTGTACAACGGACTGGATATCGCGCCGGTCTGGAGTCCGGACGGGAAGCGCATCGCCTTCGTTTCATCCCGCTCCATGGATGTGCTCGTCTGGGTCATGGATGCGGACGGCGGGAATGTCCAGGGGATGCCGAACATCCGCTGCGGCGATTGGGTCTCCGCCTGGAGCCCGGACGCGCGATCGGTGGCCGCCGTCTCGTCGATGCGGGGGAGGAGCGACATCTGGTTGATCGATACCCGGGACCGGACCATCAAACAGCTGACCCAGAAGACGGAGACCCGGCGGGACTTTCTCCCGGCCTGGAGCCCGGACGGAACCCGGATCGCCTTTGTCTCGGAGCGGAACGGGCATCGGGACGTCTGGGTCATGGACCGCGACGGGAACAACGAGCGGCGCCTCGGCAGGAATGTCCTGGGAACGCGCGAAATGAAATACAATGTGGACAAACAGGTTTTCGACGGACTGAGCTTTCTCTATCTTTCCTGGAGCCCGGACGGCCGGGATCTGGCCTTTACCCGCGTGAACGAGGCGGGGCGCGGAGAGATCGCCGTGATGCAGGTGGCTCAGCAGACGAAATGAGAAAAAACGTCGCGGCTCCCGCCGGCCCGACCGGCGGTGTCCGGTTTGTCGCGTTCTTTGTCAGCCTGATCTGCTCCGGGATGCTTCTTTCGGCCTGCGGCCTGTGGCGTGAAACGGCGCCGCCGGCCCTCTGGCCCCAGGAGGATCTGGACCGCGTCTTTTTTCTCGACCCTCAGCGGGGCTGGATCGTCGGCAAGGCGGGTTTGATCCTCCACACGGAGGACGGGGGGGAAAACTGGACGGCCCAGACGAGCGGTACCCCGAACGGACTGGGCGGCGTGCAGTTTCTTGATTCCTTGCAGGGATGGGTGATCGGGGACAACGGGACCATCCTGAAAACGCTCGACGGGGGAATGCGCTGGCGGCCGCAGCACGCCGGGACGTCGGCCCATCTGTTCAGCCTCCGTTTTGTGGATTCCAAACGGGGCTGGATCGTCGGGCGGGACGGGACGATCCTCCATACCGAGGACGGGGGGGAGCATTGGCGCCCCCAGGCGAGCGGCACGCAAAGCTATCTTTACAGCGTGTCCTTTGTGAACGCCAAGCGGGGCTGGATCGTCGGGCGGGACGGGCTGATCCTCCACACCCGGGACGGCGGGGAGACCTGGGAGAATCAAGTGCTGCCCGAAGGCTACTGGCTCTACGAGGTCTTCTTTCTCAACGAGCGGCAGGGCTGGGCGGTCGGCAAGGACGGGGTCGTTGTCTCCACCGCGGACGGAGGCCGGGCGTGGCAGCGCCAGACCGGCGGAAGCAAACGGTCTCTTTTTTCCGTCCATTTTATCGATGAGAAGAACGGTTGGGCCGTCGGCGTGGCGGGAACCGTGCTCCACACCTCGGACGGCGGGCAGCGATGGGAACCCCAGTCCGGCGGCCAGGCCAACTGGCTCGGCATCTATTTTACCGATTCGCGGAACGGGTGGATGGTCGGCCGCGGCGGGACGATTCGACACACCGCGAACGGCGGCGAGACCTGGACCGCGCAGAGCCGGGAGGTCAAGGCCTGGCTGTGCGGGGTCCACTTCGCGGACGCTCAGGACGGATGGGCGGTCGGCGACAGCGGGGTGATCCTCCATACAACGGACGGAGGGGCGCGCTGGACCGCCCAGACGATCGGGACCCAGCGGTGGCTGTGCGGCGTCGATTTCACCGACGGCCAAAACGGTTGGGTGGTGGGCGGTTTCGGCGCGATCTGGCGCACGACGGACGGTGGCCGACACTGGCTGTCCCAGGCCAGCGGGACGCCGGAAGACTGGATCTATGATGTCCAATTCGTGGGTTCCTCCAACGACCCGCCGGTGCTGGGTTGGGCGGTGGGACGAAACGGACTCATTCTCCGAACGCGCGACGGGGGAGAGACCTGGGAGCGCCAGGAGAGCGGGACGAAGGATTGGCTGGACGGGCTCTTTTTCCAAGACCGCCTTCGAGGCTGGGCGGTGGGTCGCGGGGGGGTTATTTTAACGACCGGGGACGGCGGGAAGACCTGGCGTACGCAACGGGTCCCCGACGGCAAATGGCTCGGGGATATTCATTTTGTGGATCCGCTGACCGGCTGGACCGTTGGAAGCGACGGCGTCGTTCTTCACACGATGGACGGCGGGATCACGTGGAATCGGGAATCCGTGGGCACGACGGAAAAGTTGGGCGATGTCTATTTCCCGGATGCGCAACACGGCTGGATCGTGGGAGACAAGGGCGTCATTCTGGCGACCGTGGACGGCGGGAAGCGGTGGCGGTTTCAGCCGTCCGACACCACGAATGATTTTTACAGCGTGTATTTCTCGGATGCCGAGCACGGCGCGGCGGTGGGGACCGGCGGACTGATCCGCTACACTCAGGATGGCGGAAACCATTGGCGGACGCCGAAGGCCGCCGGGTTTTAACGAGGAGATCGGAAAGCGATCCTAATGGACCATCGGAGAAAAAGAGGCGTTGGGTTCGTGATCGCGGCCGCCGCCATCCTGGGCGGTTGCAGCGGTTGGACCGGGAGCGAACCGATGACGGGCCGTCCCATCCTGGACCGGCCGACGGATTCCGGACGGTGGGAGCTTTTTTGGACGTCGGTTGACGATTCGAAACCGCATCGCCTGACCTCGCCCCCTCTCGAGGGACGAAGCCTGGCGTGGTCGCCCGACGGAACCAAATTGGTGTTCATCTCGAATCGAGACGGAAACGACGAGGTGTATGTCATGGACCGGGACGGGTCCAACGGACTCCGGCTGACCTACGACCGGGCCGACGCGGACGATCCGGAATGGGCGCCGGACGGATCCCGAATCGTGTTCACGTCCGAGCAGACCGGACACCGGGAACTGTATTCCGTCGCATCCGACGGATCGCAACCGCGCCGGCTGACGTGGACCGCGAAGGGGGACAGCATCAATCCGGCCTGGTCCCCCGACGGCCAATCCTTATCCTATGTCAGCAACAAGGATGGAAACTGGGAGATCTATGTCATGGGGTCCGACGGGTCGCGGGAGCAGCGCCTGACGCATGATCCGGCGATGGACGGCTACTGCTGGAACGAATGGTCCCCCGACGGCCGGGCGATCCTGTTCGATTCCAATCGCGACGGGAACTATCAGGTGTACCGAATGAACGCGGACGGAAGTCATCAGGAGAACCTCAGCCGCACCGATGCCCCGGCGGAAGGGCCGGCCTGGTCTCCGGACGGACGCCGGATTCTCTACGCGTCTCGGCGGGACGGGAACTGGGAGATCTATCGGGCCAACGCGGACGGAACCGGGACACGCCGGTTAACCGCGAATCCGGCGAAGGACTTCAATCCCTTTTGGTCTCCGGATGGGAAGAAGATCGCGTTTATCTCGGACCGGGACGGACACAACGAAATTTATCTGATGAATGCGGACGGGTCCGATCCGCGGCGCCTGACCTGGGGGCTGGCCGATAAGGGAAAAGACCGGCATCGCTGGTCGCCCGACGGTTTAAACATCGCGTACGTCGCCTTCTCCGGACGTGCGGACAACGGCCCGCGTTCGATCGGCGCCGCCCGGCAGCGGGAGCTTTTTTCGGCGAGCGACGATTGATCGTATTGAAGACAGGGGGAATCGCATGCGCAAGTTCGTTGGCAAGTTCGTTGGAATGACGGTGACGGGCGTCGTCCTCTGTTCCGCCGCGGCCGTCGCGGGGACGCCGGCGGCGTTCAAGCTCGGGCCGCTGGTGGCCTCCGAGGTCCGGCTCACGACGAGTCCCGAGATGGACTACCTTCCCAGCTTCAGCCCGGATGGAAAGCGGCTGGCGTTCACCTCGTACGCCAGCGGGGAGGAAGAGATCTGGGTGATGGATCTGGACGGAAAGAACGCCCGCTCCCTGACCCACGATCCGAAAGGCGACTGGTCCCCGGCCTGGAGTCCGGACGGGAGGACGATCGCCTTTACCTCCAGCCGCGACGGGGTCAATCAGCTCTGGTTGATGGATGCGGACGGTTCCCATCAAAGACCCCTGACCAAGGCCGATCCCCTTCCGACTACCTGGAGCCGCGATCCGTCCTGGAGCCGGAACGGGAAGATGATCATCTTCACATCGAACCGGACGGGAAAAGATGAAAACTGGATCATCGACCTGACGACCCTAAAGCAATGGCGCCATTCGGTCGGGATGGCCGAGCATTGGCATCCTTCCTTCAACCCGGACAGCACGCGGGTTCTTTTCTCCTCCAACCTGAGCGGGGAATGGGGCCTGTGGCTGTCGGACCTGGAGGGGAAGAATCTGGTCCGGCTGGTGGCCGACAAGCGGTTCGACAATAACCCGGCGGCCTCCTGGAGTCCGGACGGCCGGCGGATCATCTTCCGTACGGCCGATTCGAATCTGTGGATCATGGATTCGGACGGCTCGAACCGGTCCCCTCTGACGCTGGACGGGATGGTGGACGGGTGGCGCTCCTCCTGGAGTCCGGACGGTAAAAGGATCGCCTATACGTCCCTGCGCTCCGGAAACAGCGACATCTGGGTGATCACGCTGAAATAAATTCCGGACCCATGGGATGGGTCGGATACCGAGGAGAGAGGCGAATGAAAAGGCAAAGACAGATTCTGGGCTGCGTCGCATTGTCGTGGATCGTCGCGCTGACGATCCCGGGAAAGGGTTGGGCGAGTCACCAAAGCGGCCATGCGCCGGACGGCCGTCGGGTCGAGGCCGGGCTCACCGCGGTCCCGCCGGTCGTGAAACCCGGTCATCAGGGAAACGGGCTTTTCTACATGACCAACGCGACGACGGACCAGCTGGCCATCGTGGACCCCGTCACGGAGCAGATCGTTAAAACCATTCGTGTGGGAAAAAGACCCCTGGGCGTCACGTTGACCAAGGACGCCGAGGCCGCGCTGACCTCGAATTTCGACTCGAACAATGTTTCCGTGGTGGACCTCCGATCCCTGAAGGTGACCCGGACCGTTCCGACCGGAATCGGTCCGGACGGCGTGACGATGACGCCCGACGGACGCTTTGCCTATGTGGCCAACTCGGGCTCAAACGATCTGACCGTGATCCGGACGAAGGACTGGACGGTGGTCAAGACCCTGCCGGTGGGAAGGTCGCCCGACAATCTCGTCTTCACCCGCGACGGCCGGACGGCCTATCTGACCAACTGCGATTCGAATAACGTCGCCGTGATCGATACCGCCCGGATCGAGGTTCTCCAGTACATCACCGTCGGAACGGTCCCGGAGGGAATCGTCCTGACCCCCGACGAATCGCGCGCCTACGTGGCGAACAACGTCAGCGACGACGTGTCCGTCATCGATCTGAAGACGCGCACCGTGGCGAAGACCATCAAGGTCGGCGATGCGCCAGCCGGGGTATCGCTCGGTCCCGACGGCCGGCATGTGTACGTGGCCAATGAACGGGACAACGACATTTCCGTGATCGACTCGTCGACGGACCGGGTGGTCAAGACCTTGCCGACCGGGGGGAACTTTCCGGTCGACATCCTCTTTACCGACGACGGGCGAAGGGCTTTTATATCGCACCGGGATTCGAGCGACGTGACCGTCCTGGACCTGGAAACGGAAAAGGTGGTCAAATCGCTTGGGGTGGGGGATTCCATCCAGGATGGATTGGCGCAGAAATGATCGGGGTTAAAACCATCCCGCTGTTTTTGTTCCTCGCCTTGGCCGGTTGCGCCTCCGTGGGAGGCCGGGGCCCGACCGAGCGCTTTCTTTACGTGAGCAACGAGGGCTCGAATAATTTGAGCGTGATCGATGCCCAGCGGTACCGGACGATCAAGACGCTGCCGGTGGGCGCGATGCCGGGCGGCGTCGCGTTGACCCGCGACGGCGGCCGTCTCTACGTGGCCAATTTTACGAACACCGTGACGGTGGTCGACACCGCGTCCGACCGCGTGGTCGACACGATCGAGGTCGGAAACGGCGCGACGGGGCTGGCCCTGTCGCCGGATGAGAAGATCCTGTACGTCACCAATCGCTCGTCCCATACCGTCTCGGTGGTCGATCTGGCCCGGGGCCGGGCGGTCCGGACCATTCCGGTGGGACTGGGGCCCAACTGGATCGACGTGGCCCCCGACGGTCGCTTTGTTTACGTCAGCAACGGCAGTTCCAGCGAGGTGGCGGTCATCGAAACCGCGACCCATTCGGTGCTTCAAATGATCAAAGTGGGTGATATGCCGACCGGCATCCGCGTTTCGCCGGACGGGCGGAGGGTCTGGGTGGCGGATTATCCCCGCGGGGTGACGATCATCGACACGGCCTCCCGGGCTATCGAAAGGACGATCACGGTGAAGAGCTTTCCGGCCGGGCTGACTTTTTCCCCCGACGGGAAATTCGTCTACGTCACGAACGTCAGCACGGACGATCTCTCGGTGATCGACGCCGGGACGTTCCAGGTGGTCGGCGACATCCCGGTGGGCAAGACCCCCGTCGAGGTCAAGGTCGGCCGGGACGGCCGTTACGCCTATGTCCTCAACGAAGGATCGTCGGACCTCTCGGTGGTGGATCTTCCGACCGGTCATGTGATCAAGACCCTGAAGGTCGGTGTCCGCCCGAGCGGACTGGCGGTGCGCTAGCCCGAGGTTCGCTATCCACGGCCCGGGACGGGATGAACGATGCCAGATCGGAAAAACCGGAAAGGCGGGAAAGACGATAAGGGCCGGAGCCGACAAGGATGGATCGGGCTCTGCGGACTGATCGGTTTGATCGCGGGCTGCGGCCCGGGGATGCATTTGGAGGAAAGCTCGCCTCGTCCCGTTGGGGCGGCGCCGGCCGCAGCCGCGGCCGGTCGGATGGTCTACGCGTCCACACAGGACGGACCCTGGGACATCTATTCGGTGACGGCCGACGGCCGGCGCACGGAGCGCCTGACCTCCACGCCGGCGGAGGAGGAGGGGATGATGCCTTCCCCGGACGGGACCAAGATCGCCTTTGTATCGAGACGGGACGGGGACTACGAACTTTATATCATGAACACCGATGGAAGCGCCCCGACCCGGCTGACCTATGCCCGGGGAATCGACGAAGGGCCGGTCTGGTCGCCGGACAGCCGCCGGATCGCGTTCGAATCAAACCGGGACGGGAATTGGGAACTCTACCGCATCGACGCGGACGGGTCCGGGGAGCATCGGCTGACCGAGACGCCGGAGGAGGAGGCGAACCCCGTCTGGTCGCCGGACGGGACGCGGATCGCGTATGAATCGCGTCGGGACGGAGCCTGGGAAGTTTATTCCATGAACGCGGATGGGACGCGGCCGATCGATCTCACGCGGAGCCCGGCGGATGAACGGTGTCCGGCCTGGTCTCCGGATGGAAAGCAGTTGTTGTTTGTCTCGAACCGGACCGGGGGCTGGGAGCTTTACCGGATGGCGGCGGACGGCGGCGGCGCCCTGCGCTTGACCCGGAGCCGCGGCGATGAGACGGATCCGGCCTGGTCTCCGGATGGAAACCGGATCGCGTATGCCGTGGACCTCCCGGGCCGGCGGGAGATCCGTGTGATGGATGCGGACGGGCGACATGAAAAGCGATTGATGGCGAGGGTGCCGGACGAGGCCAAGCCGGTCTGGTCTCCGGACGGCCGGCGGGTCCTTTTCGTGGGGTATCAACTCGATTCCCCCGAGCTCTTCATCGCGGATGCCGACGGGTTGAGGGTGACCCCCGTGACCTCGGCGGCCGGAACGAAGGCCGATCCGCAATGGTTGGTGAATTAATGGTCCGACCGGTCGGACGGGTCGGAGTAATGGAGAGGGAGGTATGGCAAAGATGAGAGCGATCCTGCCGGCCGCGCTGGGATTGATCCTGTGCGTTTGGGGGCCTGCGTCGGCAAAAGAAAGCGGCGAGCCCCGAAGGATCGCCTTTGAGTCGCACCGGGACGGGAATTGGGAGATTTATTCGATGACCCCGGACGGGTCCGATCAACGCAACCTCACCCGGAGTCCCGGCGACGATGTCTGGCCCGTCTGGTCGGCCGACGGCCGGCGGCTGGCCTTCGTTTCCGACCGCGACGGGAACAAAGAGGTCTATCTCATGGACGCGGACGGTTCGCATCCGGTCCGCCTGACGCACGACCCCGCCGTGGATGAGGATCCCTTCTGGTCGCCGGACGGGAGCCGGCTGGCCTTCATCTCGACACGGGACGGGAACTACGAAATCTACGTGGTGAACAGCGACGGATCGGACCTCCGTCGGCTGACGCACGACCCGGCCGAGGATTCCCGGCCTTTCTGGTCGCCGGACGGGAGCCGGATCGCCTTTCTCTCCAAACGGGACGGCAACAGCGAAATCTACGTGATGAACGCCGACGGGTCCGATCAGCGGAATGTGTCGCGGAGCCCCGGCGACGACTTTAATCCGAAATGGTCTCCGGACGGCACCAAGATCGGGTTTGTTTCCAACCGCGACGGGAACAACGAAATCTACGTGATCAATGCCGACGGGTCGAGTCCGGCGAACGTGACCCGCAACAAGGATGAAGACGGCCGGGGGGCCTTTTTCTGGGCGCCGAACAGCCGGCAGCTGACGGTGATCTCGAACCGGGACGGCAACTGGCAGGTGTACTTGATGAACGTCGACGGGTCGGGCGTCCGGCGGCTGACCGCCGGCCCGACGGATGCCGACATTCCGACCTGGTCTCCGGACGGGGGGCAGATCACGTTTGTTTCCGGACGGGGCGGACATAATCAGATTTACGTCATGGACCGCGACGGATCGCATCAACGCCGGTTGACCCATACGGACGCGGACAACACCTGGCCCTTCTGGAGGCCCGTGAAATGAGGAAGCACATGAATGGACAAATATACGGGAATGGGTCCCTTGTTCTTATTTCCCTGATGGGCCTGGTCGGTTGCGGGCTAAATCATGGCCTGCCGGAAAGCCCCGCCGCCGATCCGATCATCTCCGAGCGGATCATCCGGACGACGCCGGCGATCGTGCGGCTGACGCGAACCGAGACCAACGAGGAAAACCCGGTCTGGTCGCCGGACGGAACCCGCCTGGCGTTCGAGTCCCGGCGGGACGGGAACAAGGAAATCTATGCCATGGACCCGGACGGGGGGCACACCCGGAACCTGACCCGGAACTCGGCGGACGACGACGATCCGATCTGGTCGCCGGACGGACAACGCTTGGTCTTTGTCTCGAACCGGGACGGGAACAAAGAGATCTATGTCATGGACTCGGACGGGTCCCGTCAGACCGATCTGAGCCGCAACCCCGCGAACGATCGTTGGCCGGTCTGGTCGTATGACGGATTGAAGATCATGTTCATTTCGGATCGCTCGGGGAGCTGGGATCTTTTTTCGATGAATCCGGACGGGACGGATCAGCGGCGGCTCACCACGACCGCGGCCGTGGAGGACAACCAGAAATGGTCGCCGGACATGAAACATGTCGTCTTCGTCTCCGATCAGAGCGGCCACAACGAGATCTACCTCATGGGTGGAAAGGGATCCAAGCCCCGCGCCCTGACCAAGACTAGGGGGGAGAGCACCTGCCCCAACTGGTCTCCGAAGGGCGACCACCTGGCGTTTGTCTCCGATCGGACGGGCAACTGGGAGCTGTACGTCATGAACGGGGACGGCTCGCATCCGCGGCAGCTGACACGGACGCCGGAGGAGGAGGACAGCCCGCGCTGGTCCCCGGACGGGAAGATGATCGCCTTCGTCTCAAAGGGAGACCGGGGCGCCTACATTTCCGTTGTGGATTTGGCCGGACAGATTCAGAAGACGATGACCGATGCCGTCTCGGAGAAGGAGCTTCCCTCCTGGTCCCCGGACGGTTCGCGGATCAGTTTCATCGGCAAGGACAGCGAGGGTCCCTGGCAGATCTTTGTCATGGACCTCTGGGGAACGCAGCAGGCCAGACACGAGGGCGATCCCGGGGCGGCGTTTCCTTGAGGGACCGATGAAGGTCAGGGGATGGCGGCCGGCCTTTTTCACCGCGACGGCCTGGCTGGTTTGCGCGGGCTGTGCGCCGACGGGCGTTCCGGGGCCTGAATCCGCTTTTCCGGAACCCGCCGGGCGGGGGGCGCGGCTGGCCTTCACCGTTCTGGACGGAAAAGGCCGGGACATTTATATCGTCGACCGCGACGGACGCCACCTGACCAATGTCACGCGGGGACGCGGCAGGAACATCTGGCCGTCCTGGTCGGCGGACGGAAAACGGCTCGCCTATCTCAGCGACCGGGACGGACGTTGGGAGATTTACGATATGACCCTTCGGGATTTTGCGGATACGAAGATGACGCGGACGCCGGAACGGCAGAGCGCCCCGGCCTGGTCGCCGGAGGGGGACCGGCTGGCCTTTGTGCTCGGCGAAGAAGGCCATCGGGAGATCTATCTCATGGGGGCCGACGGGCGGGAGAAGACCCGGCTGACGGATCTCCAGGGGGACAAGGTGGCGGGGGCCTGGTCTCCGGACGGGAAGACGATCGCGTTCGAATCCGACGCCACGGGCCATTGGGAGATCTATCGGGTGGGGGCGCGCGGCGGCGAGCCGGTCCGCCTGACCCGAGGACCGGCCGATAGCGAGACGCCGGTCTGGTCGCCGGACGGGACCCAAATCGCGTTCGAGTCCAACCGGGACGGTCATTGGGAAATCTATGTCATGGACGCCGACGGGTCCCATCCCGCCCGCCTGACGCGCATGGAGGGGACCGCGTCGAACCCGACCTGGTCGCCGGACGGCCGCCGCCTGGCCCTTGAATCCCTTCAAGGCGGCCGGGGCGAAATTTTCGCCGCCGACGTCGGGGGGAGGGACCTCCGGAATCTGACGAAGCACCCGGCCGACGACATCGGGCCCCAATGGTCGCCCGACGGCCGGCAGATCGCGTTCAGTTCGAATCGGGATGGAAACTATCAGATCTATCTGATGGATCCGGACGGATCCCATCTGGTGCAGTTAACCCGACTGCAAGGAGAGAGCAAGTGGCCTTATTGGTCGCCCTGATCGCTCCGATCATCCTGGGCTTGAGCCTGGGTTGCAGCCGCGCGGAGCTTCCCGTGGCCGATGCCTTGTTGAGTCCGGCGAAGGGGAATGAGCCCTACGCCTCCGAGGAGAGCGACCAGCCGATGGATCTGCGGGAGGGCAAACCGGTCTACATCTGGCCGGTGGCCTCCCCGGATGGAAAGCGCATCGCCTTCGTCTCCAATCGGGACGGAAACACCGAGCTGTACGTGATGAACGCGGACGGTTCCGACCCCGTGAATCTGACCCGGAACCGGGCCGAGGATGGAAACGGCAGCTACGCCTGGTCCCCGGACGGGAGCCGGATCGTTTTCTCTTCCCGGCGCAGCGGGAACTGGGCCGTTTATACCGTGAGGCCGGACGGCCGGGACCTCCGGCGCGTGACGAACGGTTCGGCGCAGGATTACAACCCCGTCTGGTCTCCGGACGGCCGATGGCTGGCCTTTGCGTCGAACCGGAGCGGGACCTGGCAGATCTACCGGATCCATCCGGACGGGACGGCCCTCCGGGCCTTGACGGCCAGTCCCCGGGACAACGATGCCCCCGTGTATTCGCCGGACGGAGGGTCCCTGGCCTTCATCTCAAACCGCGCCGGGAATTGGGATATCTATGGCATGCCTTCCGAGGGGGGCGAGGCCGTCGATCTGACCGGATATCCCTCCGATGAAGATCACCCGCGCTGGTCCTCCGACGGCAGGCGGATCATCTTTGAATCGGACAAGGACGGCAACTGGGACGTCTACACGATTCGCGCGGACGGGACGGGCCTGGTCCGGCTGACCGAGACGCCGGCCGCCGAATCGAGCCCGGTCTTCTCCCCGGACATGAGGCAGGTTGCGTTCGCCTCCTACCGCGACGGCAATCCGGAGATCTATGTCATGAATTCCGACGGATCGAACCCGACGCGCCTGACCTTCGATCCCGGCAACGACATTTGCCCGTACTGGTCGCCGGACGGATCGAAGATTTATTTTTCCTCCAACCGGGGCGGCCGGGAAGATATCTACGCCATTCGCATGTCGGATCACCGGGAGATCGGCGTGAGTTTTCGCTCGAGCGAGCAGGGGTCGCACGGGGCGGGGGGCTACTTTGAAGAGCATCCCACCTGGTCCCCCGACGGCCGGCGGATCACCTTCGCCGCCGGTCGGGACCGGGACCCCGAATGGTACGTGATGGATCTCGAGACCGGCCGGACCGAACCCGCGGGCGCGGCGATGGCGGCGGGGGAGGCCCCCCCGATCGAAGGGGGCGAGGACCCGGTCCCGTCGCATGACGGAAGGTGGGTCGCGTTCGAATCCAATCGCGACGGCAATTGGGAAATCTATATCGAAGGGTCGGATGGGTCGAACCCGACGCGGTTGACCGACGCCCGGGGCGCGGATGTTCAACCGGCCTGGTCGCCCGACGACCGTCGGATCGCCTTCACGTCGCATCGCGACGGCGCCTCCGCCATTTACATCATGGACCGGGACGGACGGAACGCGGGCCCCGTCGTGCGGCTTCCCTCGGCCCGGCTGCCGGCCTGGTCCCCGGACGGGAAGCAGCTCTATTTCGTCGCGGAGGAGGCCGGCCGGGATGAATTGTACCGGAAGGATCTGGAGAGCGGAGAGATCCGGTCGCTGACCCGCTCAAACGCGCCGCCCGGCACCCGCATCTGGCATCCGACGGCCAGTCCGAACGGCCGCTGGCTGGCCTACGTCACAAACGCGAGCGGTGAATACCGGATCTGGATCTCGGACCCGGACGGCGCCCGAAAACGGCTGCTGACCGAGGCGGTCGGGGTGAGGCCATGACGACAACCATTCGGACCCTGATCGCCGTCTCCCTTGCGGGCATCGGTCTTTGGGGATGCGGCGGGGGGATTCCCGACGTCCGGATCGAAAAGGGCTATCCCGATTTTCGGCTGGCCCGGACCATCATGGGGGAGCACCCCCCGATGCGGCTGGCCGTATGGGGGCGAACCGGCTACGCGATTTCGGAAGATTCGAACGAGGTCTTTGTCCTGGATCTGGACGGCCGTCGGATCCGGAAACGGATTCCGGTCGGAAGCAACCCGATGGGAATCGCGGTGACGCCGGACGGCCGTTACACGCTGGTGACCAATCATCACTCCGGCGACCTTTCGGTCATTGAGAATGCCCGGGGCGTGGTGGAACGAACCTTGGCCCTGGGGGATAATCCGTGCGGCATCGCCCTTTCCCCGGACGGATCGCGGGTCTACATCACCCACCACGGCGGCAACCGCGTCTCGGTTCTGGCGCTTCCCTCGTTCGAAACGCTTGCCCGGGTCGAGGTCGGGACGGGTCCGATGGCCGCGGCCGTGACGCCGGACGGGGCGCAGCTTCTGATCGTGAACGAGGCGTCGAACGATGTTTCCATACTGGAGACCCGGGAGTTGAAGACCGTGAGCCTCATCCCGGTCGGCCGCGCCCCCAAGAGCGCGGCGGTTTCTCCCGACGGAGCGTGGGCCTACGTGGCCAACAGCGGGTCGGATTCTCTCACGGTGATCGATCTGAAACGCAAATCGGCGGTCCGGACGATACCGTTGAAGGAGAGTCCTGTGCGCGTCGATATCGCGCGCGACGGCGCGACGGGCTACCGCCTGGTCGTTTGGTAGTGCGGAGGCGCGACGCGAGCCGAAGCAGGACCCCGGCGGGCAAGGCGGGCGAGAGGGGGAGGCTCCATTCCGCCTCGACGGATGGAGGGGGCGACGCGAGCCCCTATAATCGACAAGGAGGAAGGCGAATGAATATGGGGCCACAGTTTTTTGCGGGCATGATCGGGGCCCTGGCGGTTTCGGCGGGGATGGGGCTGGCCGGTTGCGGGCAGATGATGACGTCGTCCAACCGGACCGGCGGGGATCTCTCCGCTCCGCAAAACGCGCCGTTGGATTTCAAGCTGTTTTTCATCTCGTACCGTGACGGCACGCGGGAACTCTACGTCATGGATCCGGACGGAAGCCATCAGACCCGATTGACCCGCAACATGGGTCAGGTGGACTATGCCGTGGCCTCGCCGGACGAGAAACGGGCCGTCTATGTCACGGACGGCAGCGGCAACCGGGAGATCTATCTGATCAAGGTGGACGGATCCGACCGGGTCCAGCTGACCCACAACGAGGCGGACGATTACGCGCCCCGCTGGTCGCCCGACGGAAAGCGGATCGTGTTCGTCTCCGAGCGCGACGGAAACGCCGAGCTGTACATCATGAATGCGGACGGGACCGATCAGACGCGCCTGACCCGTACGGCCGGGATGGAGGATGATCCCCAGTGGCTTCCCCACGGGAACAAGATCGCCTTCACCTCGAACCGGGACGGCAACGAGGAGATCTACGTGATGGACCCGGACGGTTCCCGTCAGACGAACCTGACCAAGAGCCCCTCGGAGGACTGGAACCCGTTCTGGTCTCCGGACGGGACCCGGATCGGGTTCGTCTCGACACGGGACGGCAACCGGGAGATCTACGCGATGAACGCCGACGGGTCCGATCCGATGAACCTCACCCGCAATCCGGCCGACGACGGCAGCGGGATGTTCACCTGGTCCTCGGACGGAAGGGTCCTGCCGTTCGTGACCAACCGCGCCGGGCGGCGGGAGATTTATATCATGAACGCCGACGGGTCCGCCCCCCGGGATCTTACGAACACCCCGAACGCGGATGAAGACGACCCGGTCTGGCTTCCGGACGGCCGCATCCTGTTTCTGACGAACCGCGACGGGAACTGGGAGCTGTACGCCATGAACCGTGACGGGTCCGGCGTGACCGATCTGACGAACAACCCGGCCGACGATACGCGGGGGATCCGGCTTTATCCGGGACGGTAGGGGTCCAAGAAAATAGTCCATGGAGGATATCATGAAAAGGAAGTACCGATGGGGAACGGTGGCGATCATGGCGGTCCTGGTCCTGTCCGGCTGCGGGCAGAAGGCCAAGCCGGGCATCCTGATCCCGCGGGAGACCCGCGACTATAAGGTCTATTTTTCCTCCAATCGCACGGGCGAGCGGGAATTGTTCCGGATGGACCCGGACGGCGAGCATCAGATCCGGCTGACCAACAGCAGCGGGTCCAAGTATTTCGCCGTCGTGACCCTGGACGGCAGCCGCGTCGTCTACGTGAACAACGATCACGGCAAACGGGACATCTACTCCATGGCCCCCGACGGGACCGATCAGCATCGACTGACCCGCACCGGCACGGATGAATTTCCCCGCTGGTCGCCGGACAAGAAAAAGATCATCTTCATCTCGGCGCGGGACGGGAACCGGGAAGTTTACCTTATGAACGCCGACGGCTCCCATCAAACCCGCCTGACCCGAACGGAAAACGAGCAGTCGGACGCCAAATGGTCGCCCGACGGGACCCAGATCGCCTTCACATCGACCAGCGCGAACGGGGATGAGGACATCTACATCATGAACGCGGACGGCTCCCATCAACGGAACCTCACCCACACCCCCGGCCTGGACTGGAACGCCTTCTGGTCTCCCGACGGGACCCGGATCGGATTCGTCTCGACCCGAGACGGCAACCGGGAAATCTATACGATGAACCCGGACGGCTCGGACCCGGCCAACCTCACCCGTAATCCCGCGGACGACGGCAGCGGGATGTTCACCTGGTCGATGGACGGGCGGGTCCTCCCCTTCGTGACGATTCGGGACGGGAATCGGGAAATCTACATCATGAACGCGGACGGATCGAATCCCCATGATCTGACCAACACCCCCAGGTCCGAGGAGGACGATCCGGTCTGGCTTCCGGACGGCCGCATCCTGTTCGTGACCAACCGGGACGGCAACTGGGAGCTGTACGCGATGAACCGCGACGGTTCGGGTCTGGTCAACCTGACCCATAATCCGGCCGACGACATGCGCAGCCTGGTGACCTATAACGAGAGCGGGTTGGACCGGAAGAATTGAGGCGGAGAGCGGGATGGTTGAAATGAAAAAGACAATGGATCGTTGGCCGCTCCGGTTTTTAATCCTGACGGCGCCGGTCGTTCTTCTCGGGTTTTTGGGAAGCCGTCTTCAAGCCGAATCTCCGACCCAGCCGTCGGCGGCCGGCTTCCATCCCAATCACCGGATCACGGACGCGGGCCGTCGGTCCTTCTGGGCGCATACCTTCTCCTCCGGTGCGCACAGCGTGGCGGTGCGCGGCCGGGAGGTCTTCACGGCCTGGTACGACGTTCGAAACGGGGATTCCGACGTCTTCTTTGCCCGAAGCGACGACGGGGGCACCACCTTCGGCGCGAACGTCCGCGTGAACGACGACAGCGGCCATGGGCGACAGTACAAGCCCAGCCTCGGGCTGGACGCCGCCGGAACGATCTATATGATCTGGCGGGACGACCGAAGGGGCCACGCGGACATCTTTTTTGCGCGAAGCGAGGACGGCGGAAAGACCTTTACCAAAAACCTCCTGCTCAACGACGACCCCGGCTGGGCCTATCAGGGCAATCCGTCGATCGGGGTCTCGCCCGAGGGCCTTGTCTACGCGGCCTGGTCGGATGATCGCAACGAGAACGGAGACATTTATTTCACCGTCAGTCGCGACCGGGGACGAAGTTTCGGCAAAAACCTCCGGTTGAACGACGACACGGGACGATCCGTGCAGTCCCACCCCACCGTGGGCGCCGGAACGGGCGGTCTCGTCGTCGTGGCCTGGGAGGATTTTCGCAACGGCCGCTCCGAGATCTACCTGACCCGCAGCACCGACGGCGGAAAAACCTTCGAGCCGAACCGGAGGGTCGTTTCCGGGGACGACGGAACGGTCCAGGTCTCCCCCAGCATTGCGGTCGATTCGAAGGGCCGTGTCGCGGTGGCCTGGGCCCGGTTCCGGCCGCAATCGGGGCCGACCGATCCGCCCGACGCCGCCAAGGGCGAAACGCTTTGGTGGGAGAAGGTCCGGCAGGGCGACGCGGACATCGAGCTGGCCCTCAGCACGGACGGCGGCAGCCATTTTGGCCCGCCGATGCAGGTGAACGACGATCGGACAGGCCGTCCGCAGGCCTTTCCCTCCGTCGCCTTCGATCCGCGAGGCGGGATTGACCTGGCCTGGGAAGATTTCCGGAACGGCCAGGCCGATATTTATTTCGCGCAGATCGGGACGGGACCGGTGAGCCTCCGGTCCAATCAAAAGGTGAACGACGACACCGTCCGCGCGCTTCATTACCATCCGAGCCTGGCGGTGGATGGGGAGGGAAGGGCCTACCTCCTCTGGACGGACGGACGCGGCAATCCCTTTGTATCTTCCCCCGATGCCGATTCGCGTACGGAAGAGGAAGGCAACGACATCTATTTTGCAAGGTCGAACTGAATTTGAAAACTTGTTGCGGGTATACTATTCCGAGAGATCGTAGTATAATTAAGACCTTATTTGTATCAAGAACCAATAGCCATTAAGGCCAGTAAGGAAAGCGGACGGGGATGAAATGAAACCGCTCAAATCATTAAACCCGGTGGCCCTTATCGCCGTTTTGGCGAGCCTATGCCTTGCGGCCGGCTGCGGGATGAGCACCACGACCTCGTCCGGTAATTCCTCCGACACCCGCAGGGCCGGGGTCTGGTTGCCGTCGGGCACGCCGCTTGATTCCGGTCCGTTTTTGGATGTGACACCGGAAATTGCAGTCCAGCCGAATGGGGGAGGCGGCGCGGTCGCAGTCTGGGTCAAGCAAGTGGACCTGGACCCCGCGGACAGTTTTCCGGCGGTCTATCATCTCTACGCGGCGCATTGGACGGGCGGGGTCTTTGACACGAAGGATACGACCAACAATATCTGTCCGGCGGGCATCTCTCCCTTCGGCAATCCGGACATTACGGGGGACGACGGGGTCTGCGTGATTGATACCGGCAAAGCGCAGTACGACGCCTGGTCACCGAAGGTCTCAATGGACGCCAACGGGGATGCGATCGTGGTCTGGCAGCAGCATGACGGCACGGCGATGCGGGTCTATGCTCGACGGTACAGCTTCAGCAGCAAGAACTGGGGGCCGTTTCAGCAGCTCAATGACTCGATCGAGTATGCCGCCTTTGATGCGGGCGATCCGGCCATCGCGCTTTCGCCGACGGCCGGAAGCGCGATGGCAGCCTGGTCGCAATTCAATGAAAAGGATTGGACTCAAATATTCGATTCGAATAATAATCCTGTTCCTCCCCGTTCGCCTACGGTGGCATCGGGGACAAACTGGACTGCCACTCCATCCGGAACTTTAAGCAACGCCGTGAATGCTTCGGACACTTTCTATGCTACGTACAGTGGCACAACTCAGGATGACCTCTGTGTTACCGGTTTCGGGTTTGTTATTACGGCGAACTATATCAAGGGCATTATTGTAAGCGTGCAAGGCAACGGGGCATCCGGAACCGCAACGGATCGCCAGTACCGCATTGGGCTGACAAAGACCGGTTGCACGTTGGACGGCATTCGCAAGACCGGCATCCAGATGAACCAGACCACGGATACGACCACCACGACGGGGGATCTGAATGATCAATGGGGATCATCCTGGCTGCCGACCGATGTCGGCACCCCCCTGTCCCCCAACCCATCATTTGGCGTCTTGATATCGGACAATGATACGGATCCGGCGGCGGGAGTGCTCAACATTAATCGAGTTACGGTCACGATCATTACCGACCAGACCGCGCAATGTCCGGGTTTTGCGAATAATAATTGTGCCCTGGTCCCGTCGATGGTGGGCGTTTACCAAAACCAACTATTCGCCGGAATGGGCGGCATCCAACGCGGAGACGCTGATATCTACGTTTATAACAAGGGCACGAATGCGTGGTCCTATTCCTTTAATGACGGTGACCCCACAAATGGATACGAACTAGTGACATCCATGGCGATTTACAACGGCAAATTATACGCGGGACTGGGAAGTAATGCGACGAACTTTGAAGGGGATGTTAGAGTTTTTGACGGAACCACGTGGACCACATTGATCACGAATAATTTGTCGTGCGGCGGCGGATCTCCCCCCTGCGCAAACGTGGGGGGCGCTTCCTCCTATAACGCAGTGCGGTCGATGGCGGTCTACAACAATCAACTCTACATCGGGATGGGAAACGGGAATGGACTGGCACCGTTTACTGGCAATGGAGATATATGGCGTTGCACAGTGTGCGACGGTGTTACTCCGGGAGACTTCCAAATGGTCTGGAACAGTCCGCCAACTCCTAATGTAAATTTCTATGGCAGTGTAAGCGCCATGACGGTCTATCAATGCCCGACCTGCCCCAGCCCTCAACTCTATGCGGGGTTTGGAAACGGACTAACCGCTACCACCAATACGGCCGACGTGAAACGCTGCACGATTTGCGACGGGTCGGATTGGACCAACGTGATCGATAATTCGGGCACGTACGGAGCCGTCCTGTCCTTGGCGGTTCACAACGGCAAGCTTTATATCGGCTACGGGGACGATCTTACCCAGGCGACCAACGGAAATGGCGATATCTGGCGCTGCACCGCATGCGACGGTACGCTGGGCGACATGAATCAGGTGTTTGAAGCAACCAATTATCCGGAAAATTATCAAGCCGTCAATTCCATGATCTCTTATAATGGATTTTTATATATCGGTTTAGGCAATCCGGGTACGGCGGCCGCTGGTGGTGACGGGGATATCAAGCGGTGCAGGGTGTGCGACCCTCCGGTACCGTCGGACTGGACCGACGTCCGCAATGATGGCCAGCCCCCCTACACGCCGGCCCAATATGATTCGGTTCATTCCCTGGCCGTGTATGACGGGGAGCTGTACGCGGGATTTGGGAACGGTTCGAGTCAGGATGGGGATATCTGGAGATTTTCGGCTGGGTGGCAGACGGTGGCCCGGCGGTTTGTGAACGGCGTTGGATGGGACACCAGCGACACCATCTGCCCCGCCGGAAGCGGCGTGGATGACGGCATCTGTTACATCAGCGGCGGGGCCGCCTTTGTGGTTCAACCCACCCTGAGTCCACGGGTGAAGGTGGACAGCGCCGGGCGCGCGATCGCGACCTTCATCCAAATGATTCAACAGGCAGACTGCTTTGCCACACCGACCATTGACCCCATTACCGTCAACTATAATTTGACCCTCCCTGCAATCAATTGCATGGACTCCGAGCTCCATGCCAACCTTTTCGACGGGACGAGCTGGCAGAGTCCCATCGATCTTGATCCGGATACCAATTTAGCCGGCACCGGGAGCACCCCCGGCACCCCCGGGAGCGTTGCCCTTCCACAACAACTTATCTGTTTCGTGTCCAGCACGGGGGGACCGGCTACTCGAGGAGATGTCAGCAGCACCGATGCCTGCATAAACGTCAATGAATATGATCTTGCCATGGACAATACGGGCAAGGCCTTTGTTTTGATTAAAACATCCTGGGGATTGAGCGAGGACTTTGGGGTAACACCTCTAAATAATGGGACTTGTAACAACCTAGATACGGGTTCGGCTTGTCTGCCTGATGAGAATGCATTTGAAGCCTATATGGGTGCCGCGATCGTGGGCCGGGAGTTTGATATCGCCACATTGGGAAGTGCCTGTCCATCCTGGACCCAGGCCAACGTTCCAGTCTGCTGGTCTCTCGCCCGCCTGGCCAATTATGGTACTTATCCTGTTGTGACAACTCCGGATAATATAACCTCCATAACGACCCCCACGGCCTTCGGGATCGGGCCGTTTGCCGGGGGCTGTCCCTCCGGGATTTTGATCGACGGTGACGGCACCCCCGGGACAGGGAGAGTGATACTCAACTGCAAATTCAACAATCCCCGGATTGCGATCGAGCCGGATGGGGGCGCGGGCGCGACGGCCGTCGCGGTTTACGAAACTTACGATGGAACGACCTTTGGCATCCAGGCGCATCGTTTTGACGGTACATCCTGGTCTGGGCCCGTGGAGATTGACGCCGGAGGTGGCGATGCGCACGCGCCGCAGATCGCAGTAGACAACGCGGGCAACGGTGTGGCGGTTTGGACCCAGAACGACGGGACCCAATTCCGGATCGAGAGCAACTGCTATGCCAACGACATCGTGGTACTGAACACTTGCGGGGCCCTCGCGACCGGCTGGAAAGGGGCGGAAAATGTGGATGGGGGCGTGATGGGCGAAAGTGCCTATTACAACCCTGTCATCGGTCTTCCCGGCACAGGCGGGGCGGGAAATGCCTTGTCGCTCTTCCTCGGGTGGTCCGTCCTGGACAATTCCACCCGGGTGTTCTACGCCACGGGACCTTAAATGATGGTGGGATTCGTCATGATTAAAAAGACGGTCGCCTTGCCCATCCTTGGTATGGTCCTATACATGATTATGGGTTGCGGAGGATTATCGCGGAATCAAACTTCCGCGTCGGCGCCGGAGGGTTCCCCTACTCAATTCCAGGAAAAAGGTGAGGATCAGGAAATAAACCATCCGCTTTCAGAGAAAATTTATGATTATAATTCGGAAGACGCGGTCTGGATCTACCGTGTCATGCGGCAGAGTCCCCTGAAGGTCGCCCTTTCTCCCGACGACCGCACGCTCTATCTCCTTCGGACCGCGAAGGCGGACGATAACGGGACGCTCCTGATTCTGGATCGGGTGAATTACGGGATCACCGGCCGGGTAGAGATCGGAAAAGTGCCGATCGCGCTGGCCCTGACCCCCGACGGTAAAGAACTGTATGTCGCGAACCATTTGTCGGACACCGTATCAGTGGTGGATACAGCGACACAAAAGGTCATCCAGACGATTCCGGTCGGCCATCGCCCGATCCGGATCGCGATCGCCCCGTCGGGAGACTACGCCTACGTGACGAATCACGGGTCGGACAGCATCTCGATTCTGAACCTGGCGACCCATCTGGTGGACGGGGAAATCCCGGTCGGACATTGGCCCTGCGGGATCGTCTTTGATCCAGAGGGGAAGTACGCCTACGTCGTTCATCACGGCGGGCAGGAGATGGCGGTGATCGAGACCGCCACCTCCCTGATCGTCAAGCGCATCAAGGTCGGAAAGATGCCGATGGGGTTGGGAATCACCCCGGACGGCCGGACGATCCTCGTGGCGAACGAGGGTTCCGATACGATCTCGGTCGTGGACACGGCCCGGCTCGAAGTCGTGAAAACCGTTTCCGTTGGTGAAGGTCCGGTCGAGGTGAGCTTCAGCCCGGACGGGAAGGCCGCGTATGTCATCCATGCCCGGTCCAACGACCTGTCGGTGATCGATACGAACGAAGGGCGGGTGGTCGCGACGCTCCCGGTGGGTCATTTCCCGGGCTCGATGGCGCTGACGGCCGACGGCCGGTTTCTCTATGTCACCCATGAGGGGCGGAGCGATGTCACCCTGATGGATACCGAAAAGAAGAGCGTGGTCGGCCAATACGACAAGGTTCCGCTTTAGGCGTAATCGATGGGGGAAAGAAAAATGAAAAGGGGCGAATTGATCTTTTCAAGTCTCGTCATCCTGACGGTTGCGGTTGGAGGGCTGGCCGGCTGCGGCACGACTTCCGATTCGGCGAAGAAGCCATACGCGTCCGAGAACTGGATGCTGAAGGGCCCGGATGCCGACAAGGATGAGGCGATGTGGAGCGCGATCCGTCAGGAGCCGCTTCGCGTGGTGGCGGGTCCGTCGGACCAGCAGCTCTATCTCCTCCGGGCCAAGGCGGGCGAGGGGATGCTCTTGCAGGTGGACCGTCGGTCCCGGCAGGCGGTGAGCCATGTGGCCGTGGGGAGCGCCCCGATCTTCATGGCGATCTCGGCCGACGGGAAGGAGGGCTACGTGGCCAATCATCTTTCCGATTCGGTCTCGGTCGTCGACCTCGCCGCGCAACGGGTGACGGCGACGATCCCGGTCGGGCGCAATCCGATGCGTGCGGCCCTGACCCCTTCCGGGAAATTTCTCTACGTCAGCAACCACGGATCGGATGATCTCTCCATCATCGATACGGCCTCCAATCGGGTCGTCCGGACCATCCCGGTGGGCAGCCGCCCCTGCGGGATCGCCTTTTCGCCAGACGGCCGCTTCGCCTACGTCGTCGATCACGGGTTCACCGACATGGCCGTGATCGATACCGTGTCGGATAAAATCCTCCGGCGGGTCGAGGTCGGCCAGGCGCCCATGGCCGTCGCCGTGACGCCGGACGGAAGGCGGGCCTACGTCGCCAACGACGGGGCGAACAGCGTCGCGGTCGTGGACCTGACGAGCTTTGAGGTCACCCGGTCCATCCCGGTGGGAGAGGGGCCGATGGAAATCGCCCTCACGCCGGACGGGAAGACCGCCTATGTATTAAACCAACACTCCAGCACCCTTTCTCTGATCGACACGGCCACCGGGACGGTCCGGAAGACCCTGGACGCGGGTACGTCGCCGCGGTCCATCGCCCTTTCGGCCGACGGGAAGAACGTCTTCCTCACGAATTACGGCGAGGAGAATCTCTCGGTGATCGATACCGCGGGACAACGGGTGGTGCAGCATTACCGAATCCCCTTGATGTAATGGCCTCCATTGATTCTCTCAGCCCTTCCGGAATCGGACATCGACGACATTGTTCAGCGCGGCCTTCGCGGCTCCGGCGGCTGAGTTTTGACCCGGCTAAGGCTCGGCCGCTCAATTTTCCGAAGGGGCTTAGCGGAAAATTGACCCTTCGGGCCGCGTCCTTCGCCGAGCCGGGTGCCCAAACCTCAGCCGAGGTCGCTGCTCGGGCCGGTGCTGAACAAGTGTCGCCATGCCGGCGACTTCTCCGGATTTTAATCCTCGTCCCGCTCCTGTCCGGCTGCTGGGGTTCCCCCTCCAACGAAATTTCGAGCACCTTCGACCTCAAGGCGATCGCGGTTGATCCCGTCACGCCGACCACGCTCTATGTGGCTACCGACGGCGGCGGCGTCGTCAAGAGCACCGACGGGGGCAGTACCTGGGCGCCGATCAACAACGGGCTGATCGACCTCAAGGTCACCTCCCTGGCGATCGACTGGTTCACGCCGTCCCGTATCTATGCCGGCACGGAAAACGGGGGAATTTTTTCAAGCTTTGATTCCGGAGAGACCTGGTCGGCTCCGGTCGGGGCAACCCCGATCACGGACATACGCGGGATCGTCATCGACCGTAACTCCTGTCCGGCCAACTCACCCCCCTGCCGGGGAATTTATGTGGCCAGCCAGACGAGCGGGGTCTGGGGGAGCATTGATGGGGGGTCCACCTACACCCAAATCAATCAAAGCCTACCCAACCCGGCCGTCACCGCGATCGCTATTTATCCCAACCTTATCCAAGATACGACCGGCAGCCATCTGTATATCGGAACGGAGGGAGGCGGATTTTTCCGTCGCGGAACCACCGAGGCCCAATGGAACGAGGCCACCCCCGGCCTGAAGGCGCTGACGCAGGAGGAAATTGTCTCTCTGGCCGTGAATCCGCAACTGGAGTCCGAGCTGTACGTGGGGACGAGCGGGGGGGAGGCTGGTTCGGGCGGCAGCGGGATTTACAAGAGCACGGATTCGGGGACCACTTTTAACCTTTCCTACGATCCCAAATTCAAGTTCACGATCTTTTTTGTGGTGCCGTTGATCGGTCCCAACACGACGGACCTGACCCTCTACGCGGGTTCCGACGGGATCGTTCGGAGCGTGGATCGGGGGGGCTTTTGGTGTATCCTATTGGACTGCTCGACGCCTTTGGAAATCCTTCAACCCGGCCTCACGGCCTTCGCGGTGGCGGATTACATGAAGACCGATATCGACCATACCACCTTTTACGCCGCGCTATTCAATCGACAGTTCATCAAAACGACCGACGGCGGACAGACCTGGACGACGCTGAGGGTTCAGTAATCGGTGACATCATAGGGGCTCGCGTCGCCCCCTCCGATAACGGAGCCTCCCCCTCCCGCTCGCTTTGCTCGCTGGATAACTACGGATGCGCCTCGGCCCAGTTGGCGCCGACGCCGATGTCGACCTTGAGCGGCACGGCCAGCGGCATCACGCCCTCCATCTCGGCCCGCACCAGCCCTTCGATCGGCTCGATTTCTCCTTCCGGAACTTCGAAGATCAATTCATCATGGATCTGGAGCAGCATCCGGGCGCGATATCCTTCCTTTTTCAATCGATGAGCAATACGAATCATCGCCAGCTTGATCAGATCGGCGGCGCTGCCTTGGATCGGCGTGTTGATCGCGGTGCGCTCGCCCAGACCCCGCACGGCCGGCGTTTCACCGGCCAGCTCCGGAATCGGACGGCGTCTTGAGAAGATCGTCGTGACGTAGCCCCGTTCCCTCGCCTCCCCGATCGTCTTTTCGATGAAACGGCGGACCCCGCTGTAGAGATCCAGATACCGGTCGATGTATTGCTTGGCCTCCGACTGGGAGACGCCCAGCGTTGTGGACAGGCCGTAGGGGCTGATACCGTAGATGATCCCGAAATTCACCGTCTTGGCGGTGCGCCGCATTTCGGGGGTGATTTGGTCCGGCGACAATCCGAAGATCTGCACCGCGGTCGTCGTGTGAATATCTTCCCCGCGTTGAAAGGCCGACAGGAGGTTGGGGTCCTCCGAAAGATGGGCCAGGATGCGGAGCTCGACCTGGTTGTAATCGGCCGAAAGCAGTCGGCATCCTTTTTCCGCGATAAAGGCGCGGCGGATCCGCGGACCCCATTCGCCCTTGACCGGGATGTTCTGGAGGTTCGGCTCGCTGCTGGAGAGGCGGCCGGTGGCGGCCACGGTCTGGTTCAGCGACGTATGAAGACGCCGGGTCTCGGGATGGACGAGTCGAGGGAGCGCATCGATATAGGTCGATTTGAGCTTGGTCAATTGCCGGTAGTTGAGAATCTCGGCCGGGAGCTCATGCTGAAGGGCGAGCTGCTGCAGGACCTCTTCGTTGGTGGAGTATCCCGTTTTTGTTTTCTTGACGGGTTTCAAGCCGAGCCGGTCGAAAAGAATCTCGGCCAGCTGTTTCGGGGAGTTCAGATTAAATTCCGCTCCGGCCAGGGCTTGGATCCGCTCCACCATTCCCGAGAGTTGGGTTTCCAGTTCTTTTGAGAGGGCCGAAAGCCGGTCGACGTCGAGCTTGATGCCGATCTCTTCCATCTCGGCCAGGACCGGCACCAGCGGCATCTCGATCTCGTCAAACAGGCGGTCCAGACCCTGTTCGTGAAGGAGCGGCCGGAGGGTGAAGTCCAGTTGCAGAAGGGCCGACGTTCGCTCGCCCGCGGCCGCAGCCATGAGCTCGACGGGTGTTTCCGGCGTAAGAGGCGAGTCCAGTTCGGGCAAGCGGAGGCCGAGTCGATCCATCGCGACGGTTTCAAGGCTGTGGTCCCGGCGATTGGGGTTTAAAAGATAGGATTCGATCATGGTGTCGGAGGCCGGCCCTTCGATCGAGAGGCCGCTCTGATGGCAGGTCAGCAGGGCGGCTTTGAGGTCATGACCGACCTTTCGAATCGAGGGGTCCGAAAGCAGAGGTCGAAGCCGTTCGATGACGGCGCGACTCGCCGGCGTCGTCGGGATCCCCAGATAGTGATGGCTCATTGGGATATAATAAACGCGGTCCGATATCGCCAGGGAAATTCCGAGAACCGCGGACCGATCCCGACCGGGAGCATGATTCGTTCCGGAAGTCCCTCCCGCCGAAGGGACCGCACCGTCCGGAAGGGTCCAGAAACCGACTCCGATGGCTTTTGCGGAGAATAAGAAGCGCATCATCTCGCCAAGCGACTCGTCGGACCCGGGAATCTCCACCCGGCCCGACCCGGAAGCGGCCCGACCGGGCTCGTCGGAGTCGGCGGGCGCTTCGATCCGTTTGAGCAGGCTGCCGAACTCCAGCTCGAGAAACAGCCGGGTCACCGCATCCGTGTCCGCTTCGGTCCGATGAAACCGGTCGAGGTTCAGCTCGACCGGGCAGTCCCGTTTGATCTGCGCCAGCTGGCGGCTTAAGCGGGCCTGCTCGGCGAACGCGCGAAGGTTTTCGCGGAGTTTGGGTTTTTCAAGGTCCTCAAGATGGGCCAGTAGATTTTCGATCGAACCGAAACGCCGGATGAGATCCACGGCCGTTTTCTCCCCGATCCCCGGGACGCCCGGGATGTTGTCGATCGAGTCGCCCATCAGTCCCATGATCTCGACGACCCGGTCCGGCTCGACCCCGAAACGTTCCTGAACATCCGGCGTCCGGTACACCTTTTCCTTCATCGTGTCGTACACGGAGGTCCGCCCTGAGATCAGTTGGAACATGTCCTTGTCGCCGCTGACGATCGTCACGTCCAGTCCGGCCTCCTCCGCCTGGCGGGCCAGCGTGCCGATCAGATCGTCCGCCTCAAATCCCTCCTGAAGGAGGGCGGGGATGCGGAAGGCCTCCACCACGCGGTGGATATACGGGATCTGGCGGCTCAGAGAGTCGGGCATCTCCGGCCGCTGGGCCTTGTATTCCCGGTATTCCGTGTGCCGGAGGGTGGGGCCTTTGGCGTCGAAAGCCACCGCGAGGTAGTCCGGCCGTTGGTCGCGGACGATTTTCAACAGCATCGTCGTGAAGCCGTAGATGGCGTTGGTCGGAAGGCCTTTCGAGGTGGAGAGGTTTCGAATGGCAAAGTAGGCCCGGTAGATGTAGGAGTGGCCGTCGATAAGAAAAAGGCGGGGCCGTTTGCTTCCTTTGAGGTCGGTCTGGACGGACATGGATATTCTCCGGACGAGACAGGCAGGTGAGGCTATTTCTTCAGAAGACTCCGGATCTGGCTTTTCAGTCGTTCGTTGAACTCGTGCATCTTCCGGTACTGGTCCGGGTACCGTTTCTCGACCCGATTGAGGAGGTCCTTTGCAAACCGGTTCTCTTTTGAGAGCACCAGAAGACCGATCAGGAGAAATAAAATACCTTGAAGAACCGGCAGGAAGAGGCCGATAATTCCGAGCAGGATAAAACTCCATCCGACCAAGTGAATCAGGGTTTTTCTGGCCAGGGCCATCATCGGCGCCCGTTTCCTCCCATCGATCAAATGCCGGCCTATCGTACCACTCTCAAAGGACCAATTCAACTGCCGTGTCCTTTATTCCTTTTGGATTCCGGCGCGCGATCGTGTACAATATCGTGGCCTCAACATGAACGATCAAGCCATTCATTCCATCGTCCGAATTCTTAAACGAGAGATCCGAAAGTGGCGGGTTCCCATCGTCGGGGTAGTGGCCGACCGATCGAACGATCCGTATCAGGTCTTGATCTCCTGTCTCTTGAGCCTTCGGACACAAGACAGCACGACGGCGCAGGCGACGGAGCGCTTGTTTCGCCTGGCGAAGACCCCGGAGGAAATGGTCCGGTTGTCTCCCCAAACGATACGGAAGGCCATCTATCCCGTCGGCTTTTACCGGACCAAGGCCCGGACCCTCCTTTCGGTCAGCCGGGACCTCATTCGGCGGTATGACGCGAGGGTTCCGGATGTACTGGAGGAACTGCTTACCTTAAAGGGGGTCGGGCGCAAGACGGCAAACCTGGTTGTAACCCTGGGGTTTCGGAAACACGGGATCTGCGTGGACACCCATGTCCATCGAATCAGCAATCGACTGGGCTATGTGAAGACGAAGACCCCGGAAGAAACCGAAATGGCCCTCCGGGAAAAACTTCCCAAGCGCTATTGGATTATCTTTAACGATCTTCTGGTGACCTACGGGCAGAATCTTTGCAAGCCGATTTCGCCCTACTGCAGCCGGTGTACGATTGCAAGCTACTGCGATCGCGTGGGGGTCGGACGCAGCCGGTAAAGGTTATCCTCTATAAGTATCTGCCCAGCGGGCAACGCGAGCCTGAGGGGGACGCCCCATCGGGCTTCGCCGGCCTGCCCTCTGCGGTTTGCAGCAGTCGTTGAGGGGGAGACCCGAGGCCCTAGGATGGATCAAGATCGGCTGTCGTCGGCCGAGGGCGGAATCTCCGAGCTTTTTTGGAGAAGTTGTTTGTACTGATGAAGAATTTTTTGGGTGTACCCGGGTGGAAGGTTTTCGCCCCGGTCCATGAATGCCGCGACGCGAGTCGGCCCGTAGTTGTACGCGGTCAGGGCCAGCCTCAGATCGCCGAACCGCTGATGGAGCAAGGCGAGATACTGGATTCCCAGCTTGATGTTGAGTTGGGGATCGTAGAGGGACTTCACGCTTCGGAGGGGCATCTGATTGATCTCGGCCATCTCTTGTCCCGTCAAGGGTTCAATCTGCATTAAACCGATTGCGCCCTTACGGGAGTACGCCCATCGATAAAAGGAGCTTTCGGTCATGATCAACGAAACGATCAATTCAGGAGCGTAACCGTATCGAAGACTCTCTTGGTAAATCAGTTTGGCCAGTCGTTCTTCATCTTCAACCGGGAGTCCCGAATGAAAATCGTGAAGGATCTGGTGGATTTTGGAGATCCGCTTGAAGGCGGTGGGTTCCGTAAGCGAAATGGTCTTCGCCTGACGGATCTGATCCGTCATAGCCGCCCGGTCGTAGTTGATCCACCAATCGGAAAAGGAGTAGGCCGCCGCCGCGGCCTCGTTTGGAGATGACAACGCGGGAGATTGTACCGACTGGACCGGGCGACCCTGGGTCAATCCAACCAAAATCATCGACTGAATCACGATGCCCAGAAACAGACCGGTGCGAATCGGCAACGAATTGGGTCTCGATGGATTGTTTCCGGCCGCCATGCTCATAGTGGCTCCCTCCGTGAAGGGGATGATTTCATCCCCTGGTAAAACCATCTGACTGAGGCCCTATAAATAGACCCCGCCTGTCGATCTGTACCGATTAGAAAAGAAGAAAGAAGATAAGAATCAGATGACGTACGAAGGAGGCACTGGAAAGGACAAAAGAGAATGAATACCTGAACTGGAAATTAGAATAGCACAGTTCATTACCCGTTGTAAAGCAAAAAATGAAAAAATTTACTTTCCATGAGATAACCCTTTGTTAGAAAACAGTTCTTTGTGCTTGATGAGATAATAAACGACGACAACATTGAGGATCAGGACCGCGACACGGACAACCGAGGGCCGAAAAACCACTTCGTAAATCTCCAAAGGAATCAATAAACCGGTTGCAATGGCCGTTAGGTACTCCGCCCACCGTTTCCGTTTATGGAGACCGTAGGCCTCCACCCAACTCAAGATTCCGTAAAGAAACATCCCGATCGAGACCTCCACCAACAGGGTGGTCTTCACCATTCCGGCCTTGCTGAGGAGGAGGTTGATATAATGCTTGTCCACGTCGAGATTCAGATCCTGGGCCAGTTTCTTCGACAGGTGATCGAGGTCTTTGTTGATCAGGCTCAGCAGGCCGGCTGAGAGAAGTATGAGGAGCAGGCCTTTGATGCTCAACTCCCATATGATCACTTTAAGAAACCAGTCCCGCTTGGCCATATTCTGGGGGATCCTTCGAACCTGGGAAATAAAATTAAGGGGTAGATGATACCAAGCGGCAGCCTGGAAAGGCAAGTGAAATGAATCCTCGCAATGATCCGATGACAGGGGTGCGAAGGATTAGGGGGTCGATGGCGATGACGGAGGTAATTTCATGAGGTATTCTTCAATCTGCGCCTTGTCCTGGGGGAGAAGGTCTGTGAACTTGATTCCCATCCCGGATACGACTTTGCCGGTTCCCTTTTTGACATCATAAGTCCAGACCACCTTTCCCGTGGCTTCAATTCTGACGTTAATATCGGGCAGCATAAAAGTGAGGTGGATCTGGGATTGGATGGGGAGGGGAGTTGCGGTCTCGATGAAGACGCCTCCTCGGCTCAGGTTGGTCACGTAATTTGAAACAAAGATGCCTTTTGTCGAGAAATCCACCTTGATCTTGACATCGAAGCGAGGATCCTTTCTTCGATCGCGGCCGGATTGTTGAGTCATGGGCAAACCACTGCTATGAGGCCATCCAAGCGCAGCGATTTTTTTTCCTTTCGGACTGAAGCAGCCAGCGTTTGATGTGGAGTCCCCCGGTAAAACCGCCGAGATTTCCATCGGCACCGATGACCCGGTGGCAGGGAATCAAGACCGCGACCGGATTATTTCCGCAGGCACCTCCCACGGCACGGGAGCTCCGGGGATGACCGATGCTTTGGGCCACCGATCGATAACTGCGTGTCTGTCCGTAGGGAATGCGCCGGAGCGATCGCCAGACCTTTTGCTGAAAAGGGGTTCCTTCCAACAGGTCGATTCTCGTGTTGAATCGCACGGGTTTCCCTGATAAATAGGCCTGCAGTCGAGCCGCTAGATCCCGAAATGAATGATCACGGCGGAGGATCGGACGACGAAACTCGCGCCGAAGTTTTCTGCGAAAGGCTGATTCACCGGTGACATTCAGTGAGAGCCGGCAGAGGCCCTTTGGGGTGGCGGCCAACCCGATCGTTCCGATTGGCGAGGAATAAAGTGCGTAGGTGATGATGGCGGAAGGCGGCGTTTTACGGCCAGAAGCCCTTTGCACCGAATGACCTCCCTCCACTGGTTCAGACGACGTACGTCAACCAGGATTGATGGACCGGATCTTTGCCGGCCACAGCGTCAAAAAATAAATTTTGGAGAAGCTTGGTCACGTCACCCGGTTTTCCGGTGCCGATCACCCGACCGTCCACTTCGCGAATCGGAGTGACCTCGGCCGCGGTGCCCGTGAAAAACGCCTCCTCGGCGATATAGATCTCATCGCGAGTGAACCGTTCCTGCGCCACGGGAATACCCTTTTCTTGCGCCAATTGGATGATGCTGTTGCGTGTGATTCCCTCCAGGATGGAGGTCAGCGGTGTCGTCTTCAGTGTCCCGTTCCGGACGATAAAGATGTTCTCCCCGGGTCCCTCGGCGACGTAGCCGTCCGCATCCAGCAGGATCGCTTCGTCGTAACCGGCCTCTTTGGCTTCCCGCTTGGCCCATTGAGAATTCGCGTAATAGGATGTGACCTTGGCGCGCGTCATACTGATATTGACGTGGTGCCGCGTGAAGGACGAGATCTTGGCGCGGATGCCGTTGCGGATCCCCTCGTCTCCGAGATAGGTGCCCCAAGGCCATGCGGCGATGGCGATTTGAATCGGATTGTTCTGGACATAAAGGCCCATCTCTCCATAACCGATAAAGACGATCGGCCGGATGTAGCACTCCTCAAGCCGGTTGATCTTTACCGTACCGAGTACGGCCTCCTCGATTTCCTTGGAGGAATAGGGGATCTTGATCTGGACGATCTGGGCCGAGTCGAAAAGCCGTTTCACATGCTCCTTCAACCGAAAGACCGCGGAGCCTTTTTGCCCTTTATAGCAGCGCAGGCCTTCGAACACCCCCAGACCGTAGTGGAGCGTGTGGGTCAGTACATGGACCTGGGCGTCTTTCCAGTCGATATAGCGCCCGTCCATCCATATTTTGGATGTTTCCTGAATCACGCGTGTTCCTCGAATTGAAAAAATCAGCGGAAACGCCCGACAAGAATGAAGCCCAATATAACAACCCCGGAGGGGTTTGTCAATATAGGACGCTCTGGAAGGGACTCACACGGAGTTGATTCAAATCGCTTGACAATCTTTGATGCTTTGTGGTATTAAACTCGTTCACCATTTGATGGAGTCGTGCGATGTATGCCATTATTGAAACAGGCGGTAAACAGTACCGGGTGGCCCCGGGTGAGACCGTGGAGGTCGAAGCCTTGGAAGGAAAAGTGGGCGACACCGTTTCCCTTTCCCGTGTCCTGATGATGCAGGCGGAGAAGGGGCCCCGGATCGGGACCCCGGTGATTCCGGGGGCGGTCGTCAAGGCGGAAGTGGTGGCTCAGGGCCGCCAGTCCAAGGTGGTGGTTTTTAAAAAAATGCGGCGGAAAAATTATCGGCGGACGAAGGGGCATCGTCAGGACTTTACGCGGCTCAAAATAACCGAGATCCAGTCGGCCTGACACCGGAGAGGAGTTTTAAGCGATGGCACATAAGAAAGGACAGGGATCCACTCAGAACGGCCGTGACAGTCAATCCAAACGCCTTGGCGTCAAGGCCTTTGGAGGACAGGTGGTTCCGGCGGGAACCATTCTCGTTCGGCAGCGGGGCACACGGTTTCATCCGGGATTCAATGTCGGCACCGGAAGCGATCACACCCTATTTGCCAAGGTGACCGGGGTGGTCAAGTTTGAGAGTCGGACGGGGGATCGCAAAAAGATCAGCGTCTACCCGGTACCGGAACCGGCCCGTTAGACCGCGCGTCCGGTTTCCGTTTTAAGGGCTCGCGTCGCCGCCATCATCTATGGAGGCCCGTCCGGCAAGGCATGAGGTTGTCCTCCGATGCCCCCGCCCCTCGCGCTCGGCCGGGCCAAGCCCGATCCCCGCAATCATAGGCGAAGCCCAATGGAGCCTCCCCCTCTTGCTCGCTGGGTAGATACCCATGGACCTGCACAGGATGTACTTGACGGAGGCTCTATCCAGGACTTGGCCCCTCCTGTTCCCATCCAAAACCTGGACCCATCGTTGAATTTGTGTTTGTCGATCAGGTCAAAATATTCGTTAAGGCCGGGGATGGCGGCGACGGTTGCGTCGGCTTCCGACGGGAGAAATACGTCCCTCGGGGGGGTCCCAACGGCGGCGATGGCGGAGACGGAGGGGATATTGTTCTCCGCGCCACCGGTCAGCTTCGAACCCTTCTGGATCTGCGATATCAGCAGCACTACCTGGTTCCGCATGCCGAGCACGGCCAGGGCAAAAATCGTCACGGTCGCAACAGTCCGCCCTTCATCATTCCGGTGCCGTGCGGGACGGTTGTCCGGGATGCCGAGTCCATGGAAGAGCAGGCCGACCTGACCGAAGAAGGCCAGGAACGGATCGTGGCCCGCGGCGGTCGGGGCGGGCGGGGCAATGCGGCCTTCGCAACCTCGACGAATCGTGCGCCCCGCCGTGCGGAAAAGGGGAGGCCCGGTGAAGAGCGCTGGTTGTTGCTGGAACTCAAACTTCTGGCGGATGTGGGACTAGTCGGTTTTCCCAATGCCGGAAAGTCAACGCTGATCTCGCGGATTTCATCGGCCCGACCCAAGATCGCCGATTATCCGTTCACGACCCTGACCCCTCAACTCGGCGTGGTGTCCGAGGAGGACCGCGGGAGTTTCGTCGTGGCGGATATCCCCGGCTTGATCGAAGGGGCTCACACCGGAAAGGGATTGGGCCACCGGTTCCTTCGGCATATCGAGCGCAACGTCTTTCTGCTCTACCTGATCGACATCGGGGAGTCGGCCGAGAAGGAGCCCGTGGAAAGTTTCGAGATTCTCCGACGGGAATTGAAGGCGTACAATCCGGATTTGCTGGAAAAGCCGTTTGCGGTCGCGGCGACCAAGCTGGACATTCGGGGAGACGGAAACCGGCTCAAGCACCTTGTCGCGTTTTGTCGGCGGAAAAAATATCCCTGCTGGCCCGTGTCGGCCGTGACCGGCCAGGGAATTCCCGATCTCATCCGATTTTTGGGTGACCGGGTCCGGGCCTTGCGAATGCGGGTTTCCGGCCCCACGTCCCCATCGGAGAAGGCCTAATGGACCCAAATCGGACCCATAACCTCCGGACTGTCAGACGGCTCGTCGTGAAGGTCGGAAGCAGCCTGATCGCCTCGAGGGATCACGGCCTGGACCACCATCGGCTGGAGACCTTGGCCCACGAGATGGCCGATCTCAAGCGCCAGGGGTATGAGGTTGTGATCGTCTCATCCGGCGCGATTCTTTCCGGACTGGAGAAACTGGGAATAACGCAGCGGCCCAAAAACCTGCCGGTCAAACAAGCGGCCGCGGCGGTCGGCCAGAGCCGCTTGATCTGGGCGTACGAAAAGGCCTTTGAGGCCCGAGGGTTGAAAGTGGCCCAGGTTCTTTTAACCCAGGAAGACCTCGCCGACCGGAAACGTTTTCTAAATTCGCGCAACACACTCACGACCCTGTTGGAATACGACGTCATCCCCGTCATCAATGAGAATGACACGGTGGCGGTGGAAGAGATACAGTTCGGGGACAACGACAACTTGGCCGGACTGGTGACCCATCTGATCGACGCGCAGCTCCTGGTGATCCTCTCCGATGTCGAGGGGTTGTTTACCGATGATCCCCGCCGCGATCCCGATGCGCAGCTCATCCCGATCGTCCATCAGGTCGATGCGGAAACGGTGCGACGGGCCCAGGATACATCGACGCAGGAAGGAACCGGCGGCATGCGCTCCAAGGTTCAGACGGCGCGCGACGTGGCGACCTATGGGGTGGCGACCGTGATCGCAAGCGGCCGGCGGCCCGGTGTGCTGACCGAAATCCTGAAAGGAAATCCGATCGGAACCTTGTTTCTTCCACATCAGGGCCGGCGCACCAGTCGGAAGCACTGGATCGCCTTTACGAGCCGGACCAAGGGACGGTTATCGCTCGATGCCGGTGCGGTGGAAGCCCTGGCCGTCAAGGGAAAGAGCCTTCTCCCTTCCGGGATTGTCCGCGTGGAGGGCCGTTTTAAGGCCGGAGATACCGTGAGCTGCGTTGATCCGCAAGGGCGGGAAGTGGCCAAGGGGTTGGTCAATTATGCATCCGATGATGTCGAAAAGATCCGAGGGGCTAAAACGGCGGAGATTTCCAAGATCTTGGGACGCAACGATTACGATGAAGTGATCCATCGGGACAACCTGGTGGTATTGTAGGGGGAATACATGGATATCCGTGCCTATGTGACCGAGAAGGCGACGAGGGCCCGGGCCGCGGCCCGAAGATTGGCCACGGTTTCTTCGACCCTCAAGAACGCCGCGCTTCTAAAAATGGCCGACGCGCTGGCGGCCCAAACACCCGCGCTTCTAAGCGCCAACGCCAAAGACCTGGCCGAGGCGGAACGCCGCGGGCTCTCCAAGACCATGATTGATCGGCTGACCATGAACGCGAAACGGATCGGCGAGATGGCCGCCGGTCTTCGGGATGTGGCGGCGCTTCCGGATCCGGTCGGGGAAACGGTTAAAATGGTCCGGCGCCCGAACGGGATGCAAGTGGGTCGCGTCCGCGTTCCGATCGGGGTGATCGGGATCGTGTATGAGTCGCGGCCCAATGTCACGGCCGATGCCGCGAGCCTCTGCCTCAAGGCCGGCAACGCCGTGGTGCTTCGCGGCGGTTCCGAAGCGGTTCATTCCAATGCGGCGATCGTTCAAATCCTCTCCGAGACCGGAACCGAGGTCGGGCTTCCCGAAGGGAGCATCGGATTTCTCGATCATCCGGACCGACAGGCCGTGATGGAGATGCTGAAACTGGATGCGCTGATCGATCTTATCATTCCCCGCGGCGGGGAGGCTCTCATGAAGACCGTGACGGAGCATTCCCGGATTCCCGTCATCAAGCATGACAAAGGGCTTTGCCATACGTATGTGGACGAGGGCGCGGACCTTTCGATGGCGCGGGCGATCTGCTTCAACGCCAAGGTCCAGCGGCCGGGTACCTGCAACGCGATGGAGACCCTGCTGGTGCACGAAGGCGTCGCGTCGGCCTTCCTGCCCGGGATGGTCCGATCGTTTCAGGAAGCCGGGGTTGAGGTCCGCGGCTGCACCAGGACCCGCGCGATCGTTTCCGGGATTAAGGAGGCGAGCGAAGAGGACTGGACGACCGAATATCTGGATCTGATTCTATCGGTGAGGGTCGTCGAAAACATCGATGAAGCGATGGAGCACATCGCCCGGTACGGATCCCAGCATTCCGAAGCCATTGTCACGCGGGATTACGGGCGGGCCCGACGGTTCCTGAACGAGGTGGACGCCTGCGCCGTCTTCGTCAACGCCTCAACGCGGCTGAACGATGGATACCAGTTCGGACTGGGCGCCGAAATCGGGATCTCGACCAGCCGGATCCATGCCCGAGGCCCGATGGGCCTGGAAGAGCTCACCACCACAAAGTATATCGTGCTGGGTGAAGGGCAGTTGAGGGAGTGAGAGGGGCCTTGCGCGTCGGCATCTTCGGCGGAACCTTTAATCCCATTCATCGGGGGCATCTGGCGATCGCGGAGGAAGTTCGAAAAGCCGTCGGGTTGGACCGCATCCTTCTGATTCCGGCCGGCCGCCCGCCGCACAAGACCGGCCAGATGATTCCGTCGGCCAAACACCGCCTGGAAATGGTCCGCCTTGCGGTCCGGGGGCATCCCGATCTGGGGGTATCCGATCTGGAAGTAAGACGCCGAGGCAAATCCTACACGATCGATACCGTCAAAACTTTGGAGCGGAATTATCCCCAAGGGACCGAATTTTTCTTGATCCTGGGACTGGACGCGTTTTTGGACTTTTCCACATGGCGCTCGCCGGACGAACTCAAGGCGCGATGCCATCTGGTGGTGGTCTCGCGCCCCGGTTTTCTTTTCGCCGATTTGATTCGTTCAAACGATCTGCGCCGACCCGACCAAAAACCTCTGCGAGCATTGGATCGTGGGCGGCGAGACCGGTATGACCTTCCCCTGACTCCCGCCACCCGTCTGATCCTGATCCGCGTGAAGGCTCACGACGTCTCGGCCACCCAGATTCGGGATCATCTTTCCGGTGGAAAACGGCTTAAAAACCTCTTGCCACCCCTCGTCGAATCCTATATAATCAAAAATCATTTGTACGGAGGCGCTATCCACTCGTCCTGAAGAAAAATCTTCAGGGTTCATCGGAGCATCGACAGTCGATTCTCGAGAAAAAAGTTTGCGGGCTGCCCAGGCCGCTCTGGAAAAAAAGGCGTCCGATCTGATCGTGTTCAAGGTCGGGGGATTGACGACGGTCGCGGACTATTTCGTGATTTGCTCGGCCGATTCCCAACGACAGGTCCGGGCGATCCGGGATCATATTGACGACACGCTGTCTCAACGGGGTTGCCATCTTTTCAGCACGGAGGGCGAAGCGACCGGCCGCTGGGTCTTGATGGACTACAGCGATATTGTCGTTCATATATTCAAGGAGGAGATCCGGTCCTTTTATGCCCTTGAGCGACTGTGGGGCGACGCCCCCCGGTTGGATTTGAAGAGGGAGCTTCAAGCGGGATTCGAACGGCACGTCGGCAAGGTGAAGGCGGCTAGAGGAGGAGGAAGGCTGCGCGCGAATAAAGGCTGATGTATGCGTCTGATTGTTTTAAGTCTGGGTTTTGTCCTTTTAACCGCCTGCGTGGGCTGGCTGGCTTATTTTAATCCCGGTCATACGACCCTCCGTCTCTCACCTGAATTATTCCTGGATGTTCCAACCGTGGCCTTGGTCCTTTTGTCCATGGCCTTCGGGGGCCTGTTTGCGATCCTCTCCGCCGGTTTTGCCGAGATCAAACACCTGTTCCGCGGCTGGCGACAGGCGAGAATCAAGCAACGGGACGACCGAATCCACGAACTGCTGCGCTCGGCGATCAATGCCAAGGTCTCGAAGCGATTTGAAGACGCGATCGGCCTGTTTCAAAAAATCCTCTTGTTAAATCCGAATCACGTCCCGGCCCTCCTGCGGTTGGGGAATCTGTACCGCGCTCAGGGCAACCTGACCGAGGCGATCCGACTTCACCGCAAGGCCCGGAGCCTGGAGGAAAACAACATGGAGATCCTCCTGGCCCTGGCGAAGGATCTCGAGGAATCCAAGCGGTTGGATGAGGCGGTGCAGATGCTTCAGGAGATGCGGCGGCAAACCGGGAACGCCCTGACCGTGCTCATCCATCTCCGGGATCTTTTCGTCAAGCTGGCCCGGTGGGAGGAAGCCCATGACGTTCAGGAGAAGATCCTTCAAGGATCGTTGCGTCCGGGGGAATTGAAGGGCGAGCAGGCGTGGTTTGAAGGGATCAAGTATGAGGTCGGCCGCCAGTTGCTTGGGAAGGGCGAGCGGGACCGCGCCAGGCGATATTTCCGGGGGGCGATCAAGCTGAACCGCGGTTTCATCCCCGGCTACATGGGCCTGGGGGAGATTCTGGTGGACGAGGGCAAGTTGAAGGAGGCCGGCGAGCTTTGGGAAAAGGCCTACGAGATGACCTCCAGCATCCTTCTGCTTCATCGGTTGGAGGATCTTTATCTGGAGTTGGACCAACCGGCCCGCGTCCTCGATCTATACCAGGAGGCCGTCAACCGGGACCCCGAAAACCGAATCCTCCGGTTTTATCTCGGGAAACTTTACTACCGCCTTGAAATGGTGGATGAGGCCTTTGATATCCTGGTCGCCCTGGATCCCGGCCATGACAAAATTCCCGACCTCCACAAGCTCCTGGGAAATCTTTATCTTCGGAAGGGAAACGTGGAAGCGGCCGTGGACGAGTTTAAAAAAGCCCTCGGTCTCAAAAAACGCGTGCTGGTTCCCTACTACTGCCCGCTCTGTGATTATCACACGCCCCAATGGTCCGGCCGTTGTCCGCGCTGCGGTCACTGGAACAGTTTTGAGGCCTCACCCATCATGGGCGAGTGGTCCCCTTCCCGAATTGTACCCAAGGCGGAGCCCGTGTAGCGCGCGGGTGACCGTGCGATCGCAATCTCGAATCGAATTTTCGCAAGAAAAGGAGGACGAATGATATTTCAAATCCTAGCGGACAAAGCCTTGCGCGGCGAGTGTTTGACCCGGGAAGAAGCCCGAACCGTTCTGAAGGCGTCCGATGACCGGGTGCCCGATCTCATCCAGGCCGCCTGGAGAGTTCGGTTTGCGAATTCCGGCCGCCGGGTCAAACTCCATATGCTGATTAACGCCAAAAGCGGCCTCTGCGAGGAGGACTGCCACTACTGCTCCCAGTCCCGCCCCTCGACGGCCGACGTTGAGTCCTACCCCCTGCTATCGGAGAAAGATATTTTGGGCGGCGCCCGGCGTGCGGTAGCGGCCAAGGCGCTCCGGTACTGCATCGTGATCAGCGGCCGCGGACCGCGCCCGAAAGAGATGGTCCAAATCGCGTCGGCCGTCCGGACGATCAAGCGGGAAACGCCGCTGTCGCTCTGCTGTTCGTTGGGGCTGTTGACCCGGGAGGATGCCAAAACCCTCAAGGCGGCCGGCGTGGATCGCGTCAATCACAATCTCAACACCAGCGAGCGGTTTTACAGTGAAATCTGCAGCACGCATACCTACGGGGATCGAATCCAGACGCTCAGGAATGCGCGCGAGGCGGGACTCGAGCTCTGCTCGGGCGGGATCGTGGGAATGGGCGAATCCGACGAGGATCTGATCGAGATGGCGTTTGCCCTCCGCGAGCTCGAGCCCGATTCGATTCCGATCAATTTCCTTCATCCCGTCGAGGGCACCCCGCTCGGCGCGCGGACGCCCCCGTCGCCGACCCGCGGACTGAAGGTGCTCTGTCTCTTCCGCTTTCTTCATCCGACGACCGAGATCCGGATCGCGGGCGGACGCGAACACAACCTGCGGTCGCTTCAGGCCCAGGCGCTCTACGTCGGCGATTCGATCTTCGTCGGCGGTTACCTCACAACTCCGGGTCAAAGACCGGAGGAGGCCTGGCGGATGATCGAGGACCTGGGTTTTGAGGTGGAAGAAGCCGGAATCCGGGTTCAGCCCTAAGGCGTTGGAAATAATCGATGAAGGCGCATTATCTGGGACATGTAGTCTTTTACGTAAAAAATCTTGAACGGTCGCTCGCGTTTTACCGCGACCTGTTGGGATTCAAAGAAGTCGGACGGATTTTTGACGGGAAGGCGGCGGCGCTGACTTCTGGACGCACGCATCATGAGTTTCTTTTCATCGAAGTCGGAGATGCGCCCCGCCCGCCGGCCGGACACCGGATCGGCCTTTATCATATCGGGATCAAGATCGGGGAATCCCTGAATGAGCTTCGCGCCGCGCTGAAGGAGCTGCAGAAGGCCGGGGTGACGATCACCGGGGCGAGTGATCACACCGTGAGCCAGAGTCTTTATCTCCTCGATCCGGACGGAAACGAAGTCGAATTGTACGTCGACGCCGATCCGTCGATCTGGAAAAAAGATCCCGCCGCCGTCCTCGCCCCCATTAAACCGTTGAGACTTTGAAATTGGATGGTTTGGGGCTCGTTCGAGACCGGGCCCAATCGCTGAGACAGGCGGGAGGAAGTTTGAGCCAGACCGGGGCGGCATCCGTTATGGAAGCAGCACGGTCGATCCGGTCGTTTTCCGGGCTTCGAGATCGGCGTGAGCCCGGCCCGCCTCCCGAAGGGAATAGGTTTGGCCGATCTCGATCTTCACAGCGCCGCGTTGAACCACATCGAACAGCGCCGAGGCGCACGACAATAACTCCTCTCGCCTGGCGGTGTAATGCATCAGCGTGGGCCGGGTGAGAAACAGGGACCCCTTGGCTGACAGGACCGTGATGTCCAGCGCAGGGACCATCCCCGAGGATTGTCCGAAGCTGACCAGCATGCCCCGCGGTCTCAAACAGTCCAGGGAGCGCATGAAGGTGTCTTTTCCGACCGAGTCGTAGACGACAGGGACCCCTTCGCCTCGGGTGATCTCGCGCACGCGTACGACGAAGTCTTCTTCACCCGTCACGATCACATGATCGCATCCGCGGGAGGATGCCATGGCCGCCTTCTTCCGAGTTCCGACCGTGCCGATCACGGTCGCACCGAGCTGTTTGGCCCACTGACAGGCGATCGTCCCTACGCCCCCGGCGGCCGCATGGAAGAGGATGGCGTCACCCGGTTTGACGGAGAACGCCCTACGGAGGAGGTACTCGGCCGTCATGCCCTTCAGCATCATCGCCGCGGCCTGCGGGTCGGAAACGCCGTCCGGCAGCTTCACCAGCCGGTGCGCGGGAAGGACCCGCGCTTCACAATAGGCACCCGTCGGCCCCCCGGCATAGGCCACCCGATCGCCCACCGCCACCTCGGTCACCCCCGGTCCGACCGCCTCCACGAGCCCGGCGGCTTCCGACCCGATCCCCGCGGGCAAGGAAGGGAGCGGATAGAGACCCCGTCGGTGGTAAACATCGATGAAATTAACACCGACGGCGGTCTGCCGCACGAGCGTTTCGCCGGGGCCAGGAGAGGAAACCGGAATCTCCTTCCACTGTAGGACATCCGGACCGCCGTAGCGGTCGATCAAGATCGCGTGCGCCATCGTGGTTTCTCCTCGATGCGTCCTGGTCTTCCGTTCAGGTCGTGACGAAGGTTCCCATTCTGAGTTCGTAAAGGGTTTGCTTGATCTCATCTTGGGTGTTCATCACGAAGGGGCCATACCGCGCGATCGGCTCGTGCAACGGTTTTCCCGAAACCAACAAAAAGCGAACCGGGGCCTCTCCCGTCGTCACTCGCAGTTCATCGCCGTCGCCCAGCACAACCAGTTTCGGGTTCGAGATCATTGTTCCCGCTTCTTTCTCATCGCCGGCGAATTGGGCCTCGCCTTCGAAAACGTAAACAAATGCGGTATGGCCCCGTTTGATCGGCTGGACGAACGAGGCGCGAGGGGGAACACACACATCCAGGTAGATGGGATTGGCGGCGATTTCGGTCACGGGACCCCGAGCCCCCTCCACGGCCCCGGTGATCACCCGGATCCTCGCCCCGTCGTCGCGCTTGATTTCAGGAATCTCATGGGCCCGGATATCCTGGTAGCGCGGCGGGGTCATCTTGAGCTTCGCCGGCAGATTGACCCAGAGCTGGAATCCGGCGATCCCTTCCGGACGCGCCTGCGGCATCTCCTCGTGCATGATGCCGCGTCCGGCGGTCATCCACTGAACGTCACCGGCGCCGATGCTCCCGGCGTTTCCGAGGGTATCCTTGTGACGGACCTCGCCCTTCAGGATGTAGGTCACCGTTTCGATCCCTCGGTGGGGATGCAGCGGGAACCCGGCCTCGTAATCACGCGGATTGGTGGACGCAAAGTGGTCCAGCAACAGGAATGGATCGAGATAGTCCAGCCTTCGTGTCGCAATGCTTCGTTTAAGCCGGACCCCCGCGCCTTCCACGACCGCTTCCGGCTCAATAATCGTCTCTATTTTGCGAGGCAATGATTTCATGGCGACCTCCTTTCAGATTTGCAGCGGACCTTGCCGTTGCGTCATGATTCCGGCGCGGATTTGGATTCTTCCGGAATGATGTCGAGGGAGATCATTTCGGTCCGACGGAGAATCGTCAAGGGTGCCGTGGCGCCGACCTGTTTTTCGGTCAGGACCTTGTGCAGATCATCGATCCCGGCAATCGGCTGCCCATCGTATCCGATGATCAGGTCGCCCTCGATCAGACCGGCCCGGCGGGCGGGGCTTGCCGGCTCGATCGAGACCACGAGCACGCCGTTTTCGACCGGGAGGTTGTGAAACCGCACGAGACGCCGGTGCAACGGGACGTTCTGGCCGGCCACGCCGATGTAGCCCCGGCGGACCCGGCCGTCCCTGATCAGACGGGCCGCGATAAACTTCGCCGTGTCGATTCCGATCGCGAAGCAGATCCCTTGGGCGCCCATGATCACGGCCGTGTTCACCCCGATCACCTCGCCGCGCGAGTTCACGAGCGGACCGCCCGAGTTCCCCGGGTTCAGCGCGGCGTCCGTTTGGATCACGTCGTCGATCAGCCGTCCGGATCGGGACCGCAGCGATCGGCCGAGCGCGCTGACGACGCCGGCCGTGACGGTGGTCTGAAAGCCGTACGGATTGCCGATCGCGATCGCCAATTGGCCCGGCCGAATTGTTTTGGAATCGCCGAGACGGGTGGGCACCAGATTGGGGGCCGAGATCCGGATGACGGCCAGATCCGTTCCGGGATCGTCGCCCACAACGTCGGCCACAAATCGCCGGCCGTCCGAAAGCATTACTTCGATTTCGGCCGCGCGATGCACCACGTGGCTGTTCGTCAGGATCAGGCCGTCCTGTGTAAAGAGGAAACCGGAACCGGTGCCCCGGGCCTCTCGGGGACGGCGGGGATCGATCAGTTGTCCGGCCTTGGGCGTTTGATGCACCTCGATATTGACCACCGATGGACTGACCGATTCGGCCGCACCGACGACCGCCCGCGAGTAGGCGTCCATCAGGGGGTCAGCCAAAACGGGAGACGGCTCCTGAGGAAGCCTTTCGGCGGTCTCAAGGCCGCCGTTCGATTTATGTTGGGAGATCCATTCGAGTACGGATGTCATGGGGTCCCTCCTTCCGTCGCTTCCCGATCGCGTTTATTTTTGAAAAACCAGTTTCAAATATTGCTTAAATCGGCGGAGATTTTTCCCGACGATTCTCATATCCCGGTGCGCCTTGCCCAGGATGAGCGAGCCCTCCAGCACGGCGATGAAATGCTCGGCAAGGCCCTGGGTGTCCAGGGCCGCTTTGGGCCGATGTTTTATCTTGGCCTCGTCCAGGGCCCGTTTAAACATCGCGGCCCACTCGTCGAAGCGCTCGGCGCACAACGATCGGATCGCCGGATGCGTATCCGAGAGCTCCTGGGCGAAGTGTCCCAACAAACAGCCGTTCCGGCCGGACCGGCCTTGATAGAGCCGGGCGGAGGAGTCCAGGTAGCCATACACCCGCTCCAGGGGATCGCGTTTGTTCATCGGGATAGCGTTCCATCCGGTCCGCTGGCCGGAGGAGGCGTAGCGATCCAGGAGCGCCTTTCCCAGGTCCTCCTTGCTTTCAAAATAATGAAAGAAGCTCCCTTTCGTCAACCGGGACGCCGTGCAGATCTCGTCGATCGTGGTCGCGGGGTAGCCTTTGGCCAGCATCAGCCTCTGGGCCGCGTGGAGAAGTTTTTCCCGGGCGCGGGATTGCATCTGGGGCGTCCGCATTTAAATACCTACCGGTTGGTATGTTTATGCCACTCTATCAGATCGCTACGCGCCTTGTCAAGGGGAGCGGCCGGAGGCGCAACGGATTTCAGCGATCGACTGGAACCGGACCGGCGGTCAAATAAAAATCTTCCCGGTCCTGTTCCAGCCGGCTTAAGAGGGGTCCGGAGGCGTCCGCCTTCCAGCGGAGTCGTTTGGGGCGGGCGGCCTTCGCCACCACCGTCCGTTTGGCCCCGGCCTTTTCATAGTCTGCCGGGGTCATCACAATCAACGCGGAAGGGTGGGCCGCCTGAAAACGTTCGAGATCTTGCGGGCCCGTCAAGGACACGACCGGCGGGCCGACTTCATAGACCCATTCATTGACCTCCATACGGTAGACGCCCAACGACGTTCCAGGCGGACGTTCGTAATTGATCCGTCCCGCCAGAGCGGCGGCCGGCGATGGTCCGCTCAATCCGGGAACGAGGCTGAAGTAGGCCAGCAGTCCCACGGCCGCCACGCCGGCAATTCCGAAGGTCTGTCCGTGGGTTGATTGGCGGGCCGCGGCGACGAGCCCGGCGGCCGCGTTGATCCCCAGCAACACGGGCCAGATAAATGCGGCGCCCGAAACGTGATCCGTCCATTCCCCCCCGGACGTCAGCAGTGCCGCGAGCAAACCGCCGCCCAGAAGGCCGAGCCCGGCGGTGGTCCAAGCGACAAGTCGAAGGGCCTTTGGTTCAAACGTCCCGGAAGGTCCCGTGGCCCGGGCCAGGAACCATCCGGCCAGAAGCGCGAAGGCCGGCGTTAGGGGCAGAAGGTAACGGATGGCTTTCAGACTGACGAGCGAGAAGAAGACGAGGATGAAGATCAACCAGGGAACCGGAAGCTGTTTTTCCGCGGTCAGATCGCGCCGGTGTCTCCAGAAGATACCCAACCCGGCCGCCACAAGGGGACTCCAGGGCAAAAAATCCCAGAAGAAATGCCGAAGGTAAAAGTGCCAGGCATATCGCGCCTCGCCCACGGCTGCTTTCTGCTGGATACTCCATATATAGTCCAGATAAGCCTGACCGTGCTTCATAACGATCAGGACGAACCAGGGAAGGAAGATGGCCAGAAAAATCCCGATTCCGGACCCGGGTGCGAGCGCCCGGAGGGAGGGCCGCTCCTTCCAGGCCAGGAAGAATCCCGCGATCACGAGGCCCAGGAGCAGGATGGCCAGGGGGCCTTTCGTCAGGGTGGCCAGGGCCGCGGCGGCGTAAAAAAGGTAAAGCCAACTCCGCCGGGGCGGGGAGGACGCGACCCCGCGTTGAAAGGCGAACAAGGCCAGGGTGAGGAAGAAAGTGAGGGTGAGGTCCGGGATGGCCGTCCGCGCGAAGAGGACGAACAGCGGCGTCGTAATCAGGACGAGGACGGCCCATCGGGCCGCGGGGATACCATAGAGAGATTTCCCCAATCCGTAGGTCAGCCCGATGACGCCCAAAGCCATAACGGCCGAGACGAGCCTCCCGGCCCCGAGGCCCGTCCCCAGGACTTTGAAGGCGAGCATCACCATCCAGTAAAACAGGATCGGTTTATCGAAGCGGTTCGTCTCGTTGAAAATCGGGGTGATCCAGTCCCCGTGATCCAGCATCTCGCGCGCCGATTCCAGGTAGAAATATTCCATAAACATGGGGGGTCGCTCGACCCCGGGCGGGAAAAAAAGGAGAAAGGCGGAGAGGACCGCGATTCCGATCGGCCAGGGAGACATTAGGTCAGGTGGCGTTATTCCGGGCGATCAGCACGAGGTTCCGGATATACACAACCGAGCCCGTGGCCTGTCCCAGAATAAAGATGGGGTCCTTGATGTGCACGGCATAGGCGAGGAGCAGGAAGCTTCCTCCCAGGCTTAGATACCAGAAGGCCGGGGGGATGACGCTCATGCCGCGATGTTCCGAGACCATCCACTGGATGAGGAATCGACTGAAAAAAAGTGCCTGGGCCACCAACCCTAAGGCGATCCAGAAGTCCCACCGCATTGTCTGACCTCCTCGATCTCGTACGAAAGCCAGCGGTGCTTCATCCACCGGACGGCCAATAGATCGACGAACGACCGGATGGCCCGATTGCGGATGTTGTATTTCGACTTTCCGTACCGCCGGGGGAAATGCTGCACCGGCACCTCCACCACCTTGAATCCATCCAGCTTCAGAAGGGTCGGAAGGAACCGGTGCATCCCGTTGTAGAGTTTTAACGATTTCAGGCTTTCCCGTTTGAAGACCCGAAGCGAGCAGCCCACATCAAGGATCTGCTCCTGACTCAACCAGTTTCGGATGGCGTTTGCGATCACGGAGGAGGCGCGTCGGACCAGCGTGTCCGCCCGTTGCTCCCGCCAGCCGCAGACCACATCGGCCGATTCAAGACAGGGAATCATTTTCAGGATGTCGGCCGGATCGTACTGGAGATCGCCGTCCATGGTGATCACGACCTTCCCCCGGGCGAGGCGGAAGCCGGCATCAAAAGCCGCCGTCTGTCCGCGGCGACTGCGGAATTTGATCAAAACCAGCTGCGGGTAGGTTTCGGAGAGACGGACCATCCGTTGATAGCTCCCATCGGTGCTCCCGTCGTCGACGAGAATAATTTCAAAAGGCTCCCGCAGCTTTTCCATGACAGGCGGGAGGCTGGGAACCAGCAAAGGAAGGTTCGCCTCTTCGTTATAAATCGGAATCACAAGAGAGTATACCGGAGGCTCTGCGGCGTTAAAGGATTTATTTTCCATCGTTATCGCGAACGGTGTTAAATCGATCTTTGATGAGGGATACAACCCGGGCCGTTCCGGCCCGGCGTCATTCCCACCGCGTTGGGGACCTACCGGTTGGTAGAATACCAGCCATGGAAATCTCTTGTCAAGCCTTGTGTCGGGTTCGAAGATGGAACCAAATTGACCAATGGTGATGGGAGGCTTGCGACGCCGCCCTTATACGAAGTCTTAAACGGCGCGAAGCGAATGGAGGATGTTCTGGCGGGCGGCGCGCACCGCGGGGAGGAAGCCGCCCAGGATTCCCATGATGAGCGCAAAGGCGATCGACTCCATCACAATGGGCGGGGAGAGGGCAAAGCGGAAGGCCAGTTCGGAGAAGGTGGAGAAGTTGGTGGTGGAAACGGTCATGTTCTGCAGGAGCGAGGCGAGGACGAGACCCACGCTTCCTCCCAGGAGAGAGAGAAAAAGCGATTCGATCAGAAAGGCGAGCAGGATGCTGCGCCGGGGAAATCCCAGCGCGCGGAGTGTTCCGATCTCGGTCGTGCGGTTCGCCACCGCGGCGTACATCGTGATCATCGCCCCGATTATCGCCCCGAGGCTGAAGATCACCGTGACGAAGAGGCCCAGGACCCGGATGAAGGCCGCCATCATCGCCGACTGGTCGGCATAAAACGCCTTTTCCCGTTTCACCTCCAGATTGAACCGCTGATCCCCCTCCAGCCGCTGTTTCAGCGAGGAAAAAGACGATGGGCCGGAAAGCCGTACGGTCACGGAAGAGAAGACCGGACGTCGAAAAGCCTGAAGCAACTGTTGCGAGTCCAGCCAGATCTCGGACTCGAAGCCGGATCCCTCCGCCTCGAAGAGGCCGACGACCGTCCAGTCCCGCATGGCGAACCGGATCGTCCGGCCCAGGCCGATTCCCTCGAAGCGCCGCTCGGCCGCCGCGCCGACGATGACTTCCGACAGTCCCGGACGGAAGAGACGACCGGCCGCAAGTTTAACTTGCGGCCGCATCGCCAACGATTCGGGGGCGATGCCCCGGGTCTGAACATGGGCCTCCTGCCCCGTTCCGCGCTTCGGCATGCTGATCAGGACAACCGCCTCGGCGGCGGCGAGCGGCTTTCCTTCGGGGTCCGCCGCGATCTCGGGTTGGGTTCGAATGACGTTCACCGCCGCGCGGTCGACGAGGCTCATCATCTCGGACTGGGATCCTTTTCGAATCACGATCGCGTTGTCGTCGGACCCGGTCGCCACCAGCGTCTTTTCGAGGCCGTAGGCCAGCATCAGGACGGCCGCGAAGACGAAAATCACCAGCGCAATCCCTCCGGCCGTCAGAACGGTGGTCAGCCGCCGGGTCCAGAGGTTTCGAAGGCTGTAGCTGAGGGGAATGGTGATCATAATGATCGTCTTTCCTTTTACCCGATTCGCCGAAGCCCGGTCACGATCCTCAACGTCGCCGCCCGCCAGGCCGGAAAGATCGCGGCGGCTAGGCCGACGCCGAGGGCCATGAGTAGACTGACCGTTCGGGTGGCCGCACTGACCCCGAGGACCGGAAACATCGCCCCCACCGTTCTCATCATCACGGCGCCGAACCCATCGACCGTCGGACCGATCAGGGCAATTCCGGCGGCACCCCCGATCAGCGCGATCAGGAGGGACTCTCCCGCGATCAACAGAACAAGGTGACGCGCCCTGAAGCCGAGCGTCTTGAGCAGCGCGTATTCCGAAAGACGTTCGCGGGCCGTCATCGCCATCGTGTTGGACAGCACCGCGAGGATCACTCCGACGATCACGATCGAAACGATCCGCAGGGCGATCAGGATCGTGTCGCTCATCGAGATGAAGCCCTGCACGAAAGCCTGTTCCGTCTCGGTGCGGGTCTCGGCCAGCGAGTTTTTAAAGCGGCGATCGATCGCCTCGCTGATGGAGGCCGCCCGATCGGGGTCGGCGATCTTCACCGCATACCACCCGACATTTCCCGCGCTCCAGGGCTGCAGTCGCCGCACCTGTTCGTCAAGGTACCGCCAATGGAAAAAAAAGGAGGTTTCATCCGTCGTTTTTTTCGCCCCGGTATAGATTCCCCGGATCACGAAGTCCCAGTCCCCCGGGAAGATCATGCTCCGCATCCGGACGACATCCCCGACCTTCCAGCCGAACCGCCGCACCAGTTGAACCCCCACAATGGCGGCGTTCCGCTCCCTCAGGAAAGCGGCCATCTCAGCCTCCGAGACCCGGTTTTCAGGCACGACCGAGAACCAGGTGGCCGCGTCTACCGCCAATTGGGGAAACTGGGAGTGCTTCTCGTCGATATAGATCCCCCCGAACCATTGGGCGTACGTAACCTCGGAGACCCCCGGGACGGCAAGGATCGCCTCCCGGTAGGCGATCGGGAGGGGAAAGATCAGCGATACGGAATTCCGGATGATCAAGCGGTTCGGGGAGGAGGCCTCGATGCCGGAATACCATATCGCGATGACGGTCCGGATCATGCCGAAGGCCAGGATCGCGATCGCGATCCCGACGATGGTCAGGAGCGACCGAAGCTTGTGGCGCATCAGGTTTCTAAGGATGAGGTTTAATAGGTTCACGTTCCTAGACCAATATTCCCTTGTCCAGATGGCGAACGGTCCGGGCCCCCTCGGCCGCCCGAGGATCGTGCGTGACCATCACGATCGTTTTTGAGAAGCCGGTGTTCAGCCGCCCGAGAAGATCCAGGACTTCAGCGGCCGAGGCCTTGTCCAGGTCGCCCGTCGGTTCATCGGCCACCAGCAGCGTGGGGTCGGTCACGATCGCGCGGGCGATGCCGACCCGCTGTTCCTGCCCGCCGGAGAGCTGCCGGGGATAGTGACGCATCCGGTCCGAAAGCCCGACCACGTTCAGAGCGAGCTCGGCATGCTCCCGTCGCTCCCGCTTTGAGAGCGGGGTCAGAAGCAGGGGCAGCTCCACATTCTCGACGGCCGTAAGCACCGGGATCAGATTATAGAGCTGGAAGATGAACCCGATATGGCGGGACCGCCACCGGGCCAGGTCGGACTCGCCCAACGAGCCGATTTCTATCCCGCCGATCCGGATGGATCCGCGGTCGGGGCGGTCGATGCCGGCGATCAGGTTCAGAAGCGTGGTCTTGCCGGAGCCGGAGGGGCCCATGAGCGCGAGAAATTCCCCCGCACCCACCGTCAGCGAGATATTCTCAAGGACGGGAATCGCGAGACTATCGCGACGGTAGGATTTTGAGATTCCCTTGATCTCGATGAGGGGTTCGGCCACGGAGGCATCCTTAGGGGGTTTTGATCCGTATTCGGTCCCCGTTGCGCAGCCCTTCGGGCGGATTCGTCACGACGCGCTCGCCGGGCCGGAGGCCGCTTTTGATCTCGATCCGGCTTCCGATCGGTCCCCCAGGCTCGACCGTTTTTTCTTCGGCCCGCTCGCCCCGGACGACAAAGACAATCCTTCGTTCGCCGCGCGTAATAACGGCCGCCGTCGGAATCGCGATAAGAGGTTTTTGATCCGCGCGGCCGGACGGCTCGGAAAGAAAGGCGACCCGCGAGCTCATCTCGGGCAGCACGCGATCGTCCCGATTCACGAACCGTATCTTGGCCAGGACGGTGGCCTTGGCCCGGTCGACTGTGGGCACGATCGCCTCGACCACCCCCTCGTACGTTGTGTCCGGGTAGGCGTCCAGCGTGATTTCGCACCGTTGACCCGTGCGGACTTTCTCGAGGTTCGATTCCGAGACGTCCGCCTCGATCTGGATGGAGTCCATATCGGCCATCGTGACGACGGCCGCCTTGGCCGATGCGGCCGAGCCGAACGGGGCGACCACCTCGCCCACGTCGGCGTTCTTGGTCAGGACCGTTCCGTCGAAGGGCGCACGGATAATCGTGTTTTCCAGATCCACCTCGGCCGACCGCACAGCCGCCTCGGCCGCCTTGATGCCGGCCTCGGCCGAGCCGACGGAGGCTTCGGCGCGGTGATAACGGCCCTCGGCCACTTCCAGATCGGCCTGGGAGATCATCCCGTCTGTGATCAGCTTCTTTTTCCGTTCGTAAGCCAGGGTCGCTTCGTTCAATTCGGCCTTGGCCTCGTCCAGCGCGGCCTCGGCCACCGTTCCGTTCGCCCGGGCCCGGGCGAGCGCCGCGGCCATGTCGGCGCTCTCCAGCCGGCCGATCACCTCGCCTTTTTTAACACGGTCGCCCTCCCGCACATTCAATTCCACCAGACGACCTGTTCCTTTGGATGCGACGGCCGCGCGCCGCTGGGCGACGGCATAACCCGTGGCGTTCAGTATAGGGGTCGGAAGGCCCGGATCCATGGCCGCAACAGTCGTTACCTCGACTGTCGCGGGCGTGACGGCAAGAAAACGGTATAGGATGACTGATGCGATGACCAGAACGGCCGTGATCGCAATCCATACGGTCTTCCCCCCCTTCCTCCGGGGACCCGGCCGTTCTCCGAAATCCTTCCGGTCGATCTTTAGCTGGGAGAGATCCATGATTTGGGTTTCCATCGATTATCACTTCAGAATTAAACAAAACGGAATCCCTATCATAAGGCATTGAACGGCCTTGTGGCAAATCGTCGGAAAGGTGTAGTAATATGGTCTAAGGCAGGGCCTTGCGTCGCCCCCATACGTTATGGGTTTGAGTTCGCCGGTTTCCCTATTTTCGATTTACCATTTTCGATTCTCCAAAATTCCCCGCCGAGGGAAGTAAATAGGGAGAATTCCCCTGGCGGGGAATTTTCAGCCTCCCCCTCTCGCTCGCTTGGCTCGCTGGGTATCGCCGATCTACATTATTTCGCGGGTAGGACGGTATGCAACTGGTTCATTTAGTCGATCGGGTTACCCGGGTTCAATCCGCCACAAAGAAAAATGAGAAGATCGCGCTTCTGGCCGACTTCCTCAAGCAGACGCGGGGCCGAGAAACAGAATTGGCGGCCCTGTATCTCTGCGGCCGTCTTACGCAGGGAAAAATCGGCGTCGGTTGGAGCACGATCGAATCCGCAACGGTTGGGGCGCCCCAGGCGGAATCTTCGTTGACGTTGGCGGAGGTCGATCAGGTCATGAGTCAGATCGCCTCCGATCAGGGCCCCGGGTCGAGTGACCGTAGGATTGCGAGGCTGCGGTCGCTCTTCCAGCGGGCCCGTATCGACGAACGGCGCTTCCTTTCGCATCTTTTAATGGGCGAACTGAGACAGGGGGCGCTGGAAGGCCTTCTCCTGGAAGCGATCGCCAAAGCCTCCGGTCTTCCCTCTTCGGAAGTTCGGCGGGCGATGATGTTCACCGGCAATATAGGAACGATTGCCCGCGCCGCTTTGGAAGAGGGTTCACCCGCCCTGTCCCGCACGGGATTCCGGATCTTTACCCCGGTAGCCCCGATGCTGGCCGATACCGCGGAGGATGTCGGCGAGGCCTTGGAGCGGCTGGGCGACGCCGCCTTCGAATTCAAGCTGGACGGCGCACGAATCCAGGTTCACAAGGAAGGGGATGAAGTCCGGATTTTCACCCGGCGGCTTCAGGATGTTACAGAGCGTCTGCCCGAGCTGGTCGAATGGGCTCGGACCCTGCTCGTACGCGAGATCGTTCTGGATGGGGAGGCGATCGCGCTCCGGCCCGATGGGCGGCCTCACCCTTTTCAGGTCACGATGCGGCGGTTCGGACGGATCAAAAATATCGAGGCGATGCGGCGGGAGATTCCACTGGCCGCTTTTTACTTCGACTGTCTCTATCGTGAAGGCGACGGCGCGTTGTTTACCCTCCCCTATCGTCGGCGCTTTAAGATCCTGACCGAAACGATCCCAAGCGAGAGAGTCATCCAGAGTTTAATGACGAAAGACCGCGCGGAGGCTGAGCGATTTTTAAGGCGCGCGTTGGAAGTCGGGCATGAAGGGACGATGGCCAAGGCCCTGGACGCGCCCTATACCGCCGGTCAGCGGGGGCTTAATTGGTTGAAGCTCAAGCCGGCCAAGACCCTGGATCTGGTGATCCTCGCGGCGGAGTGGGGGAGCGGCCGCCGCAAGGGTTGGCTTTCGAATTTGCATCTCGGAGCCAGGGACCCCGAAAGCGGTCAATTTGTCATGCTGGGAAAGACCTTCAAGGGACTCACGGACGAGATGCTGAAGTGGCAAACCGAAAAGCTTCTGTCGTTGGAGGCAAGTCGGGATGACTGGGCGGTCTATGTTCGCCCGGAGCTGGTGGTCGAGGTCGCCTTCAACGAAATCCAGGAATCGTCCCGCTATCCGGCCGGCCTGGCGCTCCGGTTTGCCCGGGTAAAACGTTTTCGGCCGGACAAATCGGGCGCCGAGGCCGACACGATCCAGACCGTCGCCGAGATTTTTAGGAGGAAACGGGAGTAACCTTCCCCGGGATTGATTGCGATCGGCCTGTGGCCTATGCTGCTTCGGCGGCTGCGTTTTGACCCGACCATGGCTTGGCCGCTAAATTCTGCGAAGATGAAGCGCCCAAAATTGGCCTCGATGACCCGGCCGCGACCTTTGCCGAGTCGGGTCCCCAGACCGCAGCCAAGGTCGCTGCTCAGGCCACAGTCCAATCCTTGCTTGGAAATTTGAACAACGACAAGAAGCCCCTTTTCACCATTCGAGTTGCAGGACCGCTATCACTCTGGGTTATAATCGTCCCATGTCTCCCCCATCGTTTCATCCGCTTATCTCCAAATGGTTTGCGCAGCGGTTTGCGGTTCCGACCGAGGCGCAGCGTCTAGGCTGGCCTTCGATCGTGGAAGGCCGCGACACGCTGATCGCCGCTCCCACCGGCTCGGGTAAAACGCTGGCCGCCTTTCTGGCAAGCCTCGACCGGCTGATCCGGGTCGGAATCTCGGGAGGTCTCACCGACCGGACCCATGTTGTCTATGTCTCGCCGTTAAAAGCCCTCAGCAATGACGTTCAGCGAAACTTGCAAGTGCCGTTGGCCGAGATTCGCGGACTCGCCCATGACGAAGGAATCCCGCTTCCCGAGATCCGCGTCCTGGTTCGGACGGGCGACACGCCCGCTTCGGAGCGACAGGCAATGACCCGCCGACCGCCGCATATCCTGGTCACGACACCCGAATCGTTTTATTTGCTGCTAACGGCCGAGAAGAGCCGCAAAATGCTCCGGTCGGTCGATACCGTGATCGTGGATGAAATCCATGCCGTCGCGCGCGACAAGCGGGGCTCGCATCTGGCCCTGTCCCTCGAGCGGCTGGAGCATCTTTGCGAGCGGCGGCCGGTCCGGATCGGGCTTTCGGCGACGCAGCGGCCGATCGAGGAGATGGCTCGGTTTCTGGTCGGGACCAAGCGTACGGTTGAGAACGGCCAACCGGACTGTTCAATCGTAGACGTCGGGCATCTGCGCAAACTGGACCTTGCTATCGAGACCCCGAAAACGCCGCTTTCGGCCGTCTGCTCCAACGAGCAATGGATAGAAGTTTATGAGCGGGTGGCCGAATGGATCGGGCAGCACCGGAGCACGCTGATTTTTGTCAATACGCGACGTCTCGCCGAACGGGTGACCCACCAGCTGTCCGAGCTTCTCGGCGAGAACGCGGTCGCCTCGCATCACGGAAGCCTCTCGAAGAAGATCCGGCTTGCGGCCGAGGCGCGTCTGAAGGCCGGCGAGCTGAAGGCCGTCGTGGCGACGGCATCGCTCGAGCTCGGGATCGACATCGGCTTCATCGATCTCGTGGTCCAGATCGGGAGTCCCCGGGCGATCGCGACGTTTCTCCAGCGGATCGGCCGGTCGGGCCACGCCTTGGGCGTGATTCCAAAAGGCCGGCTGATGGCGCTGACGCGGGACGAGCTTCTGGAATGCGGGGCTTTGATCCGGGCGGTGCGGGCCGGGCGGCTGGACCGGATCGAGATTCCCAAGGCGCCGCTCGATATCCTGGCCCAGCAGATCGTGGCGGCCGCATCCGGTGAAGATTGGAGCGGGGATAAATTGTTCGACCTCGTACGCGGGGCTTTTCCCTATCGTGAGCTGGCCCGGACCGACTTCGACGCGGTGGTCGAAATGTTGTCCGAGGGATTCGCTTCGGGGATCGGACGTTCGGGCGCCTATCTCTATCGCGACGCGGTTCATCGCCGGATCAAGGCCCGGCGCGGGGCGCGTCTGACCGCGCTCACCTCCGGGGGGGCGATCCCGGAACGGGCCGATTACAAAGTCGTCTCCGAGCCGGAGCATGTCACGGTGGGTTCGGTGGACGAGGACTTCGCGGTCGAAAGCATGAGCGGAGACGTTTTTCTCCTCGGAAACACTTCTTGGCGGATCCGGCACGTCCGTGCCGGCGAGGTGGTCGTGTCCGACGCTCACGGCGCCGCGCCGACGATCCCTTTCTGGCGGGGCGAAGCGCCTTCCCGGACGGTCGAACTTTCCCAGGAGGTCTCGGCGCTTCGCGAAGCGATCGAACACCGGCTGGACGATCCCACAAAGGCGGTCCAATGGCTCACGACCGAATGCGCGATGGGCGAGACCAACGCGAGGGAGGCGGTCGAATATCTTTCGGCACAGAAGGCGGCGGTCGGGATGATCCCGACGCAGAGCCATCTCCTGATCGAACGCTTCTTCGACGAGTCGGGCGGGATGGAGCTCGTAATCCATTCGCCCTTCGGCGGGCGGATCAACCGCGCGCTGGGACTGACGCTCCGAAAGCGTTTCTGCCGGCGGTTCGATTTCGAGCTCCAGGCCTCCGCGGACGACAACGGCGTCGTGTTGTCGCTCGGGCCGCAGCAGAGCTTTCCGCTCGATGAAATTCCCCGCATGGTCCCGCCGGAGCAGACTCCCCATCTTCTCACGCAGGCCGTATTGCCGACGCCGTTTTTCACGGTCCGGTGGCGATGGAACGCGACGCGCGCACTGGCGGTGCTTAGGCATCGGGGCGGCAAGAAGGTCCCCCCGCCGCTTCAGCGCTTTCGCGCGGACGATCTGCTCACGGCGGTCTTCCCGGCCCTCACGGCCTGCCCCGAAAACAACATGACGGGTCCGGACATCCCGATCCCGGATCATCCCCTCGTCCGCCAGACGATGGACGACGCGCTTCACGAAGCGATGGATCTCGACGGACTGGTCCGCTTGCTGGGCGAGATTCAGGCGGGGAAGATTCGCGTGACGACGATGGACGTACGCGAGCCGACGCCCTTCTCCTATTCGCTTTTGAACGCGCAGCCCTACGCCTTCCTGGATGACGCGCCGCTGGAGGAACGCCGTGCCCGGGCCGTGGCGACGCGCCGGACTCTCTCGATCGAATCGGTGCGCGACCTCGGAAGGCTCGATCCCGAGGCGGTCGAAAAAGTCCGGAAGGAGGCCTGGCCGCTTGTACGCGACGCGGACGAGCTGCATGACACCTTGTTGACGATCGGGCTCCTCCCCGAGGAAGAGGGAAGGTCCTGGGGGAAATGGTTCTCCGAGTTGATCGACTCCGGGCGTGCGACGCGCGCGGTGGATGCGGACGGGAAAGTTTTCTGGGTTGCGGCGGAACGCTGGCCGGTGGTTTCGGCATCGCGGTCGGGTTTCACGGCCAACCCGATCCTCACGATTCCGACCGGAATCCGAACGGACTGGACCGCGTCCGAAGCCTGGGTTCAGCTTGTTCGCGGGCGGATGGAGGTCGTCGGTCCCACGACACTCGAACGGCTGGCGCAGGATCTCGGTCTTCCGGATCATGTCATCGAATCATCGCTTGGTGCGCTTGAAGCGGAGGGATATGTCTTAAGGGGACATTTTGATCCGGACGTCCCGGACATACAATGGTGCGCCCGGCGACTGCTGGCCCGTATTCATCGTCTGACGCTCGACAGTCTGCGTCGTCAGATGGAGCCGGTTACCCCGGAGGAGCTGATCCGGTTTCTGCTCGGCTGGAGTCATCTGGCTCCGGAAAAGCAGGTGTACGGGCGCGACGGTCTTTTCACCGTGATTGAGAAGCTCCAGGGCTTTGAGATCCCGGCGGTTCTGTGGGAGCAGTCGATCCTTCCGGCACGCGTCGCCGAATATAATCCGAAATGGCTCGATGACCTTTGTTTGTCGGGCGACGTGGTCTGGGGCAGGGTTCGCACCCGGGCGTCGCGCGATGCCACGAAGATTCTCCCGATCACGTTGATGCTCCGGGAGGATATGGACGGCCTGAGATCGGATGAAAATTTACCGGATGATCCGGGATCGGATGCGAAGCAGGTTCTCTCAACCTTGCAGAGCCGCGGCGCGCTTTTCATCAACGAGATCGTCTCTGCGACCCGTCTTCTTCCGACACAAGTTCAGGATGCGCTCTGGGAGCTGGTCGCGGCCGGGCGGGTGAGCGGGGATGGCTTCGGCGCGATCCGTTCTTTGACCTCGCCGATGCGCGACCGAGCGCAGCGTATGAGGCGCCATATCCAAAGACGTGGGATAAAACCCTTCGGAATGACCTCTCAAAGTGGTAGATGGTGGGAGATACATCCATCGGAACAGCTAAATTCACATGATAATGTGGGTGAGCATGGCAAATCGCCCCTGGAACAATGGGCCTGGCAATTATTGGCACGTTATGGCGTCTTTTTCCGCGATCTTCTGGCGCGCGAGGACGCCGCGCCGTCCTGGCAGGAGCTTCTGCCGATCTATCGTCGCATGGAATCGCGAGGCGAGATCCGCGGCGGGCGCTTCATCACCGGTGTCGGCGGCGAGCAGTTTGCCTTGCCGGAGGTGGTGGATTTGTTACGTGAGAACCGTCGCGTGCCATCCGATGTAGGGGCGACGCATGCGTCGCCCGTACCAATTATTATTTCGGCCGCCGATCCGATGAACCTCGTCGGCATCCTGACCCCCGGCGCCAAAGTCCCCGCCATCGCTTCCAACGCCGTCGCGTATCTCGGCGGCCGTTACGTGGGCCGCCGCGTTGCGGGTGAAGTCTGGGTAGATCCGCAACTGGATCACGAGACGGCACGCAGAATAGAACGCGCCCTCCATTCCGGCCGGTTGCATTTCAATACGGCATATTCGTCCGAGGGATGACGCTCGGTTGACTCGGTTAGGGAAGAGGAGTATAAAGCAAAATATATTTTTTTCTCTAAAGGACATTCCTTGTTGAAGTGGATTTTACAGAAAAGAACTTTCTTGAGTTGGGTTGTAGGAACAGTTCTCGTCATAGTCCTAGCTGCACAAGCCATTTCTGATTTAGTCGCTCGTAACTTTCTGGGCGGGACGAATTTCTACGGACAACCCATTGATCCAATCCTGCAAATCCTCACCATACATATCATTCTTATTGTCGGTGGTGTGGGGCTTTGGATGAGACTCAAAAATAGGAGGGATTAGGGTCAACGGAAACGTAATAAATAATGATACGGGGGGGCCACAATAAATCTTCCGCGACCTCGCGGCGCACGGGGTTGGGTTTTTGGACTTATGGGTCATCGAACGAGTCGGAGGAAGTCATGGCTGATCCGATTGAAATTCTGCTCAACAAAGACCAAATCATCGGAGTCATCAACGATCTGTTTGTCGGAACCGATGACCGGGACTGGACGAAGGTCAAACGATGCTTTTCGGATAAAGTCCTGTTCGACATGACCTCGCTGACGGGCGGGTCGCCCGCGACGATGACGCCCCAGCAGATCGTGGACGCATGGGATCAGGGCCTGAAGCCTCTGAAGGCCATTCATCATCAAGCCGGAAATTATTCCGTGGCCGTCCAGGGCCATGAAGCGACGGCGCACTGTTACGGAATCGCCTATCACTTTCTTCCGAACAAAACGAACCGGAACACGCGAACCTTCGTCGGAAGCTATGACTTTCATCTAACGAACCTTGACCAAAATTGGCGAATCGATCATTTCAAATTCAACTTGAAGTTCATCGACGGCAATCCGAATCTGGAAGCCGACCGCTGAAGGTCAATCCGAAATAAACCGGTTTGAGCCTCCACGCCATAGCAGAGGCCCGCGAAAAAACGAGCAGGCGGAGAGGATACGCCCAACAGGAAGGAGTGAGCGACGTGGACTGGATAACGGATCCCGAGATATGGATTGGGCTTGCGACGCTGACGGCGCTTGAAATCGTTCTGGGAATCGACAATATCGTCTTCATCTCGATCCTCGTCGGTAAACTTCCCGCGCGACGACAACGAGAGGCGAGAATCCTCGGGCTCGCTCTGGCGATGTTGATGCGGATCCTGCTCCTCTTCACGCTGGTCTGGCTCATGCGGCTCACCGCGCCGCTGTTTTCCGTGTTGACCCAAAGCGTCTCCGGACGCGATTTGATCCTGATCGCCGGCGGGTTGTTCCTGATTTGGAAGAGCACCATGGAGATCCATGAAAATCTTGAGGGTCCGGAAAGAAACGCTTCGGTCAAAGTCAAAGCCGCCTTTGCCACCGTGATCGTTCAGATCATTCTGATCGATCTCGTGTTTTCTCTGGACTCCGTCATCACGGCCATCGGGATGTCCGGCCGGTTGGGTGTGATGGTGGCCGCGATCGTCCTGGCCGTGATCGTCATGATGATGCTCTCGGAGGCCATCAGCCGGTTTGTGCACCGACACCCCACGGTGCGGATGTTGGCGTTGAGCTTTCTGATACTGATCGGCGTGGCGTTGATCGGGGACGGACTGGAGATGCACATTCCCAAAGGGTACATCTACTTCGCCATGGCCTTTTCGGTGATCGTGGAGATGCTGAACCTCCGGATGCGACCGCGCGGGGGGGCTCCCGTTGCGCTTCGCCGGCGCTACAACGATTAGGCGGGCGTGGCGGCCTGCGGGCTCCATTGCCCCGTCTATATTGTGGCGGGTCTCTTGCGGCTGTTCGGAATCTTGATTTCCTCCGTCGTTTTGAGATAATAACATTTTGGCTGACCGCAAAGGTTCATCATTAGGCCCGGGTCTTGGGAGCTGGCATCCAATTAAACAAGGAGGGCATCGATGGAAGACGTTAAAGTGCTTCACCATATCCGGAAACTGATCGCCGCGGAAGAAGCGCTCTATCGGAATAACGATCTGAGTGAAAAGGACAAGCAACGCTTGCGTCATTTGGAGGTCGAATTGGACCAATGCTGGGATCTGCTCCGGCAGCGCCGCGCACTGCGCGACGTGGGAAAAAATCCCGATAACGCCGCGGTGCGTCCGCCGAATATCGTCGAAAATTATGAGGAATGAATCGGGCGACCCATCGGATGTGGCTGCGGAACCGGGGAGGTTCATCCATGATGTTTTTGATTCGGAAGCGGCTGTCTGTCGCCTTCTCCATTTGTTGGATGGCCGTCCTGGCCGGCTGTTATCCGGCGACCATTTATAAACCGGTGGCCGCCGGCGCGACGTCTCCAAGCGCGGCGTGCGCCGGTCTGGAGGGCTATCTGTTTGTAAACCGCGGCGGCCTGCGCTTAGCGTTCCATGCTACCGATGAATCGGGAAAATTCTTTGTTTACATCTCCGCCGGAAAACCGATGTCTCCGGTCCAGGGAAATTTGGCTTCGCCCATCAAAACGAACCTTTCGGAATTTGTCCTTTTGGACCAGAACTCCTTGGAGCGGTTCAAACCCATCGCGTATGATCGGCTTCAATACCGCGGAACCGTTTTCGTTCGGACGGAGGTCTTTCCCGTCGATCCGGCGTTCACCTTCGAGGGCCGGTCCACTAACGTACGCATCGGCTTTCCCGGCGAGGTCGCGGAACGGAACCACCTGTTCCTGCTGGCTCCGAAATTTATCATCGGTGGAATATCCGTCCCCATTCCGGACATTGAATTCATCAAAACGACCGAGGTTCGAAGCCCCGCCCTTGACTGCGATATGGAATGAAATTTGCGTTATAATATAAACCGGGCCGTATCCAACGCACGGCGGCCGACTCCCGGGAGGTGAATCGAGCTTGACGCTCTATTTGATCGCTCTTTTTGGCACAATTGTTGTGATCTGGGTCCTCCAATCCCATTTTCAGAAGAAGCGGGACATAAAAAATATTCAACGCCTCCGGGCGACGATCGCGGAGGGCTTGACGGAACCGGCATCGTTGCATCCGGTCATCGACACCGACCTCTGCATCGGGT
>Ga0335085_10001001_pt1 | contig 67001 bp, 56 predicted proteins | sample Lox_Sample_45_FD_206712 | JGI IMG/M metagenome (GOLD analysis project Ga0335085, IMG submission 206712) | Soil microbial communities from Loxahatchee National Wildlife Refuge, Florida, United States - Lox_Sample_4.5 | ecosystem: Environmental > Terrestrial > Soil > Wetlands | place: USA... | reverse complement strand
TCTACCTGATGTCGCACAAGGGTGCGCCGACCTTCCAGGTCCTCCACATGAAAGCAGGGCAGCCAATCTCGGCCGCCACGGTGGTTGTTCCCGCGCAACCGGATCGCGTCATCGAAAACATCTTTGCGGCGCGCGACGGGCTCTACGTGCTCGCGCGGAAGGGCGCCTATTCGCAATTGCTCCGCGTGGACGCGAAGGGTGCGGTCGAAGAAATCCCGCTGCCGGCCAACGGTCATGTCGGCGAAGCGTTCGCCGATCCCCGTGAACCTGGCATCATGATCGAGATTTCGAGCTGGGTGATGGCGCCCACGGCGTACCGCTATGATCCGGAAAAGAAGACCTTCACCGATCTTCATCTGGGCGTGCATGGCGACATCGATCCCTCGCAATTCACGGTGAGCGATCTGGAGGCCAAGGCGCATGACGGCACGATGGTGCCGCTGTCGCTGATCCAGCCGAAGGGCGCGCCGACGCCGCAAATCGTGCTGATCGAGGCCTATGGTTCCTACGGCATTTCCGAGCTGGCCGATTTCAGTTCGCGCCGGGCGGTGGCGATGAAGGAAGGCATCACCTATGGCGTCTGCCATGTGCGCGGCGGCGGCGAGCTGGGCGATTCCTGGCGCCTGGCCGGCAAGGACGCCAACAAGCACAACACCTGGGAAGACATCATCGCCTGCGGCGAAGACGTTATCGCCCGCGGCATCACCACGAAGGACAAACTGTTCATCCTGGGCGGTTCGGCCGGCGGCATCACCATGGGCCGTGCCATGACGGAGCGGCCGGACCTGTTCGCCGGCGTCATCGACGTGGTGCCTGCGGCCAACACGCTGCGCGCGGAATTCTCGCCGAACGGCCCGCCGAACATTCCGGAGTTCGGGACGATCACCAATGAGCAGGGCTTCAAGAACCTCTACATGATGGACTCGATTCAGCATGTGAAGGCCGGGACCACCTATCCCGCAGTGATGATCTCGACCGGACTGAACGATCCCCGCGTGTCGCCATGGGAGCCGGCCAAGTTCGCCACGGCGCTCGAGGCATCCGGCACGACCAATCCCGTCCTGCTGCGCATCGACGAACAGGCCGGGCACGGCATCGGCTCGACGCGGTCGCAGACAGATGAGCTGGCGGCGGACTGGATCGCGTTCATCAAATGGCGCGCCGGCGTGCCGGACTGGCGGCCGGACGCGACGAAGCACTAGCCAAAGCGAGCGAGCCGGAACGGCGAAAGATCGAAACGGGGTGTCTGGCCGGTCGCCAGATCGGCCAGCGCCTCGCCGATCGCCGCGGAATGCTTGAATCCGTGACCCGAGCAGGGCGATGCGATGATCACACGGTCGCTTTCCGGGTGCGTGTCGATCACGAAGCCGAAATCCGGCGTGACGGTGTAGAGGCATGTTGCGGAGCGAACGCAGCGCGAACCGACTCCGTGCAAATGCGGCGCGACAAGGGACTCGAACACATAAGACACTTCGTTCGGAGAAACGGACCGGTCGACACGCGACGGCGTCGTGGTTGCCGCGAAGGACTCACTGGCAACCTTGATGCCGCCGCCAGGCCCGTCGATCGCTGGAAACCCGTAAATGCCGTGTGCCGTATTCTGTGGCTCCCAGATGAAGACCGGAAAGCGCTCCGGCGTAAAGCTCTCATAGGCGCCCGACACATCGAACCACAGCATCACCTGCCGGTAGACCTTGAACACCTTCGCAACCTCCGCTCCCGTCAACTGGGGTAGCCATGCGCCGGCAGAAAGAATGAGCCGGTCTGCACGGTATTTGCCGGACACGGTTGTGATTTCGACACCGCCGGGAGACGTTGCGTATCCGAGCACCTGCTCATTCATGCGAAGGTCGGCTCCGCCGCGACGTGCAAGTTCCAGCTGCGCGCCGACACAGGCCTCGGGCCGCACAAAGCCCGCTTCAGATTCGAAGTATCCGCGTTCGCTGTCGCGCACCGTCAACTGCGGAAAGCGCGCCCGGATTTCCTCCGCACGCAACACCTCATGCGCAATGCCGAACATTTCGGCCGCGCGCACGGTGTTGCGGAAGAAACCCTGGACATGTGTTTCGGCTGCGGTCGCGTCGCTCGAAATGATCAGGCCGCCGCATTGCATGAGCAGCGATGCACCCGTTTGGCTCTCGATCTTCCGCCACAGCTCGTGGCTGCGTTTGGCGATGGGCGACAAATGATCGCCCTCGCCGATGGCAAGGCGCGTGATCCGCGTATCGCCATGCGAAGACCCGAAACCATGCGGCGGATCGAACCGGTCGAAGCCGGCAACCCGAACGCCGCGCCGCGCAAGCTGATATGCCGTGGCCGCTCCGACCGCTCCGAGGCCGACAATGGCAACTTCGTAAATCATAATGGTCTTCTAACATTTCTTCCGGCGCAGCGGGGCTTGCCAGGACCTCGCATTGACCGGTACAGACCCGCTCCCTAGCATGCTCTTGTGAGGGTTGAGGCGGCCATGGCCGAGCCGGTCAGGCTCATCATCTGGGATCTGGACAATACCTTCTGGGCGGGCACGCTCACCGAGGGCGGGATCGCCTACAATCAGGCGAACCACGATCTCATCATTGCGCTCGCGCGGCGCGGCATCATGAGCACGATCTGCTCGAAGAACGACCACGACGCCGTAAAGGCAATTCTCGTGGAGCGCGGCATCTGGGACTATTTCGTTTTCCCCAGCATCAACTGGAATCCCAAGGGGGCACGCATCAGGGCGCTGATCGAGGACATCCAGTTGCGGCCGGAAAGCGTGATGCTGCTGGACGACAATGCGCTCAACCTGAACGAAGCGAAGCATTTCGTTCCGGGCATCCAGATTGCGCCGGAGACGTTCATCCCTGAGATTGCCAAGTCTCCATTGTTCAAAGGAAAAGACGACGAAAGCCTTTCGCGCCTGGCGCAGTACAAGCTGCTGGAAAAGCGAAAGGCCGATGAATCCGTCGCAAGCGACAATGTCGAGTTCCTGCGCTCGTGCGATATCCGCGTCGAGATCGAACTGGATGTCGAAACCCATCTCGATCGTGCCATCGAGCTGATCAACCGGACAAACCAGCTCAACTTCACCAAGAAGCGCCTGCCGGAAAATGCCGAGAAAGCGCGGCGCAAATTGCGCAAGCTGCTGCCGCGCATCGGAACCCAGGCGGGACTTGTGCGCGTGACCGACCGTTACGGCGATTACGGCTATTGCGGATTCTATCTCGCACGCACCAAGCGCGGGAAAACGCAGCTTTCGCAATTCTGCTTCTCCTGCCGCGTCCTGAATATGGGCGTCGAGAACTGGCTGTACGACAAGCTCGGCCGGCCCGAGATCGAGGTTCAGGGCGACGTGCTGACGGATCTTTCGAAGCCTGTGGAGGTCGATTGGATCAACGTGGGAGCCGTGGCCGGTGCGGACGCGCAAGCCGCAAGGCGCTTCGCCGCGCCTGTCGTGATCCGCGGTGCATGCACCGTGTCGCCGCTCGTGCACTATTTCCAGATGGATGCCAGCGACGTTGCCGGCGAGTTCAACGACGTGCGCGACTCGGTGATGGTCCGGCGGGATCACACCCTGATGCTGCGTTACGCCATTGAGGGCGTATCGGCGAGCGAGACGGCCGTCTTTCGGGAGTTGGGCTTCGTCGAAAGCGATTTCGAGACACGCTTCACCGACACTTCGAGCGAACCTGCGTTGCGGATACTCAGCAATTGGGTGGATTCCCAGGATATGCTGTGGCGTCATCGCGAAACCGGATTGCTTGTTCCCTACAAGCTCAAGCGCAAGAAATCGCGACGCGGCTGGAGCGATGAGGACGAAGAGGACAACAGCGCGGACAGCGGCGGCATTTCAGAGACGGCGGCCGCGGCGGAAGCCTATCTCCACCGCCATTTCGATTTTGCCGGTGAGCTTTCGCGGGCTGACGCGGCGCAGAATTTCGATGTCATCCTGGGCGCGCTGCCAGCGGGCAGCCCGCTGTTCGTGATCTCCGCTCCCGAAACGCCGATCAAGCGTAACGACGCACGCGCGGCAGAGTGGTCAGTCGAACTGAACTGGCGGACTGCGGACGCGGCGGCGCGGCATCCCGACAAGCTGGTGATCCCCATCGCCATCGCCGATCTTGCCAAGGAGAATGAGCGGCACACCGCAAGCCATTTCCACCGCCACGTCTATCACCGGCTTTATGAAACCATCCGCGACCGCTTCCGCGAGGTCCTCGAGCAGCCGGCGCCTCCGCGGCCGCGACAGAAACGGGCCATGGTCTCGACCTGACAATGCCGGTCATGCGGGAACCGCCTTCCAGAAATATCGCCGGAAGCCCCGCTTCTCGTCGAAATCCTTGATGCGGAATGCCATCCGCACCTTCATACCGGACTCGACCTCGCCTTGCTCCACATCGGTGATGTCGGCGAGGAAGCGGCCGCCTTCGGCGAAGGTGATCATTCCGTAGTGGTTGGGCGGGCTCATCGAAAAGGTCAGATGGTCGGCGGACCATGACAGCACGGACCCTTCGCGTTCGGCGAAACTGTAGGGCTCCTGCATATCCACCGCTTTGCAGTTGGGATTGACGCAAATGCGGGTGCGGGGAAACTGCGCCGTGCCGCACTTGGCGCATTTGCCGCCGACGAGCCCGGTCAGCATGTCCGCCTTGCGGTTGAGGACAGAAAGCGCGGTGCGCTTGTCGACTTCCGCGCGCATGCCCTTTTCCATCTCGATGAGACCGTTGAAGGCAAGAAATTTGAGGTAGTTCTTCTCGTCCTTGCGCCGCGCCAGCCAGCCGGACACACCGCGGCCCTTCTCGAATTTGGCAATCTCAGGGGTAACCTCGAACAGCAACGTGTCACACCCTTGCCCGAACTGGGCGATGAGGATTTTTTCTCCTGGCTTCGCCGTCTCAAGCACATGCGCGAGCATGAGCAGCGGATGGGCAGCGCCGCTGTCGCCGAGGACGCCGGCAAGATTGTCGCGCAGGCGCGCGGGATCGATGCCGGAAGACTTCGCCAGCTGCTGGTCGAGCTTGGCGAAAGGACACGGCAGGATGAGATGCGCCACGTCGGCTGCCGCCACGCCTGCCTTTTCCAACAGCGCCTTTACGGCAGCTGGAACGGTCTTGCTGTACCCCTCGTCGCGGATCCAGCGCTCTTCCCAGGCATAGTCGAAGGATTCTTCTTCGCCCCGAAAATGATCGACAAAGTCGCGTGTCACCGAATGGGACGCGATCAGCCTCGCGATGACGCCATCCTTTCCAACGGACAGCGCGGCAGCGGCATCGCCGAATGCCAGCTCCTGCGGAGACGCCGCGCGCGCCTTGCGATGCTCCCCCGCGGCAATGACGGCTTTGCTGCTGCGCCCCGAGGCGACGGAATCCAGCGCGGCCAGCAGTGCCGATGTGCCCGCCCGTTGCGAGCCGGTCATATCCGTCGATGCAACGGAGGACTTCAGGTTCAGGGCGCCCGCCGCGATTCCGGCATTCTGACGATCGGCGAAGGGCGCCGTGGTCGTGGCGAAATAAATTGCATCGATATCTTCGCGGTCGCGCAGCGCATCGGTGGCCGGCAGGCAATCGCGCGCCGCTTCCACCGCCATGGTGATGGAATCCTCGTCCCAATTGGCCATTGCGCGCTCGCCTTTGGCCGCACCCATCAATCCCGGCGCGAACCAGGCATTGGCCTCGGCAATCGATTTTCGCTGCAAGCGGGCACGGGGAATGTACGCGCCGTATCCGGTGATACCGATCATGATCCGATCCTGTTGTGATAGCGCTTGAACCAATCGACGAAGCGCGGAATGCCCTGGGAGAGCGGAATTTTCGGTGTGAAACCAAAGTCGCGCGATGCACGGGTGATGTCAGCATAGGTTTCGCGCACATCACCCGGCGGACCTTCCGCGTCCTCGATCTCTGCCTTGCGGCCGGTTGCCTCTTCGATCAGACGAATGAGGCTCAGCACATCCTCGGGATGACTGTTGCCGAGATTGTAGATCCGGTCCGGCGCGCTGCCCGCCTTGCCCGCAAATGGTGTTTCCACGATCCGCACCAATGCCGAAACGATGTCATCGATGTAGGTGAAGTCGCGTCGCAGCTTGCCGCCTCCGAACACGGGGAGCGGCTTTCCATTGAGGATGCGATCGGTGAACATCCAGTAGGCCATGTCGGGCCGGCCCCAGGGGCCGTACACCGTGAAGAACCGCAGGCCCGTCTGCTTCAGCCCGAACAATTCCGCATAGGAATGCGACATCAACTCACCCGAACGCTTCGTCGCGCCATAGTAGGACACTGGCTTGTCCGCGCGCTCGTCTTCCGAATAGGGCGGCGTCGAATCGTTGCCGTACACCGAACTGGATGAGGCGTAGATCAGATGTCCGTCCGGCATCCTGTGCCGCGCGAATTCCAGAATGTTCTGGTGGCCGACGAGGTTGGATCGCGTGTAGGACGCAGGGTCGACAAGCCCGTAACGCACGCCGGCCTGGGCCGCGAGATGCAGGATCGCATCGTAGCGACCCGATCCGGCTGTAGCAGCGAGCGCTTCGGCATCGGCAATATCGCACTGGGCGAACCGGAAGCGATCATGTTTGCCGATTTCCTCGAGACGCGCTTTCTTCAGGGCGGGATCGTAGTAGCTGTTCAGGACATCCACGGACGTGACCGAGTGGCCTCGCGCAAGTAGGGCTTGTGTCGCGTGAAAGCCAATAAAACCCGCGCCGCCTGTGAGAAGGATGTGCATCCGGAATATGCCTGCCGTGGACGATGCCCCGCGTATATGCCATGAAGTCCGGCCCTACAAACGCCGCGCAAATGTCCAGGAAAATTCCACCCGTCCGCAAAGCCGTTCTGCCGGTCGCCGGCATGGGCACGCGGTTCCTGCCCGCCACCAAGGCCGTCCCCAAGGAGATGATGCCGGTTGTCGACAAGCCGGTGGTCCAGTATGCCGTCGAGGAGGCGCGCGAGGCCGGAATCGAGGAGTTCGTCTTCGTCACCGGACGCGGCAAGGCGATCATCGAGGATCACTTCGATCACGCCTACGAACTCGAAATGCTGCTCTCGGCGCGGGAGAAGACAAAGGAACTCGACAGCCTGCTGGAGAGCCTGCCGACCACCGGCTCGGTTGCCTTCACCCGCCAGCAGAAGCCGCTTGGGCTTGGCCACGCCGTGTGGTGTGCCAGACACCTGGTCGGAGATGAGCCTTTCGCGGTCCTTCTGCCGGACGATCTCCTGATCGGCGAGCCGGGTGCCCTGAAGCAGATGACCGAGGCGTACGAAAAGGTCGGCGGCGGCGTGATCGTGGCCGCGGAGGAAAAGCCTCTCGAAGAAACCAGGCGCTACGGTGTGATTGCGCCGGGCGCCATACACGGCAACATTGTCGAGGTGAAGGGCGTGGTCGAGAAGCCCGATCCATCCAAGGCGCCGTCCCGGCTATGCATCATCGGCCGCTACATCCTGCCGCCGGAGATCTTCACCGAACTCGATCGTCAGGAGGTTGGCGCGGGCGGCGAGATACAGCTCACCGACTCGATGGCCAAGCTGATCGGCAAGGGACCCTTCCACGCCGTGCAGACCACGTGCGCCCGTTACGATTGCGGCGACAAAATCGGCTTCCTCCAGGCCAACATCGCGGTTGGCCTCACCCGACCGGATATTGCGCCGGCCCTGCGGGAGATGCTGGCCAAGATCAAGTTGTGATGAAAAGCAAGTAGCGTTTTCAACTACATAGATCGTTACGCCCGGTTGACCCTACGCGCGCGCCAGCTAGAGTCCTCCGCGAGCCGCGGGAAGCTCGGCACAATCGGGTAAGAGGCTGGGAGCCTTCGTGAGGGAGAGCGGGCAGAATTTCGCGGGCCAGGCGCCCCGCCGGAAGGCTATCGCGCGCGCCGCGAAGGCGGGCAGCGCGCTCCTGCTCGTCTGGTTCTGCGGGTTCGCCTCGAGCCCTGCAACGGCCGATGAGATTTTCGAACAGAACCGGACGACCTATGGCGACATCGGCCTCATCGAAGTGCCGAGCGCGCGCATGGCCGACGATGGTCAGCTCGCCTTTTCGTTCGGGGCACTCGAGGACTCGCAGCGCATCGGGCTTGGCTTCCAGATGCTGCCGTGGCTGGAGACTTCGTTCCGCTATAGTCACATTCCGCACTTCTTCGACAACGGCAACCAGCTCTACGACCGCAGCTTCGGCATCAAGGTACGCCTGGTCGAGGAGTCGCCCTACTTTCCCGCCATCGCCATCGGCGCGCGCGACATCGTCGGCACCGGCGTCTACGGCCAGGAATTCATCGTGGCGTCGAAGCGCTTCTGGACCGTGGATTTCACTGCCGGTCTCGGCTGGGGGCGACTGGCCTCGACCCAAATGTTCGAGAACCCGCTGGGATTGATTTTCTCGTCGTTCAACACCCGATCGACCAACACGGGCTTGGGCGGGACCGTTGATTTCGGTCAGCTCTTCCATGGCCCGTACACGAGCCTGTTCGGCGGTTTCAACTGGCAGACACCGATCGACGGGCTGGACCTGCTCGTCGAATACAGCCCCGACCGTTACCTGCAAGAGCGAAGGAACACGCACTTCTTCACCCGCATGCCCGTCAACGTGGCGCTGTCCTATCGCGTGCTGGATAACATCAGCCTCACGGGCGGCTATCTTTACGGAACCAGTTGGGGCGGCGTTATCTCGTTCCACTTCGATCCGATGACGGCATTCTTTCCCGAGAAGCTCGGGACACCTCCCGTACCCGCCAATATCCGCACCTCGGAACAGCGGGAACAGTCGCTGACACAGCTCGTTGACAAGAACCACGAGGTTGTGACGCTGAATGCCGGCGGGCCGTGGGTCAATGTGGGTGCGGCACCGACCGACATCCGTCAGCTTCTCTCGGCCGCGCCATCCTCCGCGGCCCGCGATTACGAGATCGATGGCCGCACGCTGGCCGTGAATGTCGAGGGTCCGGCCGACATGCGGGCGCAGTGCCGCATCTTCGCCCAGATCGCCGCGACATCGATTTCCGGCGTCAACACGGTCGCCGTAGCGGACCTTTCGGCCGCCAACGGTCAGGTCACGCTCTGCAACGTGCGCGATTACGAACGCTACGCCGACCTTCATCCCGCGCCCGATCTGGCCCAGCAGGAGCGTACCGACGCCGCGGGTGCGTTCTCGATCGCGCAGAACGATACGGCACCCTCTGCCGGATTCGCGGCAGGCGCAGGTCTCACAAGCTCCGCAGCGGAAATCAAAATCCGCCAGGACGCGGAGATCCAGCGCCTCGACATCGACGCCGTCAGCGTGGGCACGGATACGGCCATCGTCTATGTCCAGAACGACAAGTACTATTTCGAGGCGGAAGCGATCGGCCGCATCGTGCGCGTGCTGATGGCGGACACTCCGCCAAACGTCGAAGTCTTCCGCGTCATCTCGCTCCTTCGTGGCATCCCGATCCGTGAAACGAAGGTTCTGCGCAGCGACCTGGAGCGCGTGCTCAGCAATTATGGCTCCAGCGCGGAGATTGCGAGCGCCTTGACGCTCGCACCGGCCCCGCTTGACAACCCGATTCTCGACAAACAGCAGAACGACTTCCCACGCTTCGGGTGGTCGATCTATCCGCGTCTGGCACGCTCCTTCTTCGATCCCAATGCGCCGGCGCGTTTCGGCGTGTTCGGCGATGCGGAAGGATACGTCGATTTGTGGCGAGGCTTCACGCTGGAGGCCGTGGTCGAAGGAGCAATCTACAACAATCTCGGCTCCAACAGCGTGAGCAACAGCCTGCTGCCGCACGTCCGCAGTGACTTCAATCTCTACTACGAGCACGGTGCGAACGGCATTTCGAGCTTCGATGCGACCTACCGCGCACGCCTGTCGCGCGATGTCTTCGCCGAATTCAAGGGTGGCTACCTGGAAGACATGTTCATGGGCGCCGGCGGGCAGGTCCTGTGGCGGCCGGACGGCGAGCGTTGGGCCATCGGTATCGACGCCTATCAGGTCTGGCAACGCGCCTTCGACCGTCTGTTCGGCGCCCAGCACTACAACATCCTGACCGGCCACGTGAGCGTCTACTACGAGACGCCCTGGTATGGGATCAATGTGGCCGTTCATGGCGGCCGCTATCTGGCCGGCGACTGGGGCGGCACGCTCGAAATCTCGCGGCGGTTCCAGAGCGGCGTGGAGATCGGCGCATTCGCGACCTTCACCAATGTGCCCTTCTCGACGTTTGGCGAAGGCAGCTTCGACAAGGGCGTGATCGTGCGTATCCCGCTCGAGTGGATGCTGCCGATCAATACGCAATCGGAAGCAAATCTGGACTTCCGCCCGTTGAGCCGCGACGGCGGCCAGCGGCTGCTGAACGACGATTCGCTTTACGACGAGACACGGCGCACGAGCTATGGCGAAATCTACAGGCACTTCGATGACATTGTTTCGCCTTGAAACGCTTCTGACCGGCATCGCTGTCGCGGCCTGTGCGGCCGCGCTGGCAGGTTGCAGCTCGGAAAGGACGAGCGACTGGGGCGAGGTCTACACGATGATGAGAAACGTCATCGCGCCCGGCGACAACGCCATTCGCATCGAACAGGCCGCCGCAATTCCCTATGCGACCATAGGTGTCCGGGTGGATGGCGGCGCCGAAGGAATGCTGGTGCTCGCGACCGACAACGGCCACGAACATTTGTGGACGTCGGCGTCGCGCGTGGCGCTCCTCATTCGCGGCGGCCGCATTGTCCGCAGCGCCGGCCTCGAGCACAATTTGACGGAGGCCCGCGTCTGGGGCGGCGCCGCAGCTGAACCGTCGATCACCGAAAGCATGACGACCCGCTGGGAGATGGATTTCGCCGATCTCGGGCTCTTCTCCGTGCCGGTCGTGTGCAAATCCGTCGTGCGCGGTCGCGAGCCAGTCAAGAATTTCAACGTCGATGTCGACACCGTGCGCGTGGACGAAGACTGCCACAGCGACAAGCTCGATTGGTCTTTCGTCAACAGCTACTGGATAGCGCCCTCTACGGGCCTCTGCTGGCACGCAATTCAGTACATCAGCCCGAAGCTCGGGCCGATTGAAACCGAGATCCTGCGCGCGCCAGCAGCCGGCTGACAGACGCGACAGACCCGGCGGGCGCCGAATCGGCACCCGCCGACCTGCCGTCAGAAGATCGCAGGCTAATGAGTCGTCTTGGACGCGTTGTTGCCGCTGTTCGACACCGCCACGACGATCACGGCAATGATCGCTGCCGATATCAGGAGCGCCACCGGCGTTGGGACGCCCAGGATCTCGGCCTGCTGAACGCCGGCGGCCTTCCCTGGCATCAAGGCCCCGGCCGTCTGGGTATCGGCGGCATAGGCAGCCGTTGAACCCAGCATGGCGGCGATGGCGAGTGCTGAAACGAATTTCCGCGTCATAAGAATCCTCCTCAGTGCCACCCCGCACGCACAACTAAGCCGCCGGGAACAAAGCGTTGTCAACGTGTGCTGACCACCCGCGCATTATAGTGAAGCATATGACGGCTGCGCGACTTGACGATTACCGATTCGAAGCCAGTTGCCACAGATGCCAACGCCTGCGGCACCGGATGGCACCGCAGGCGTGGAATTCAGAATTCCGGCCGCAGACGCGGCCCAAGAACTTACGGATTACCAGACGTCGTCTTCGAGGCGGAACCATTGCCCGTATCGGACACGGTCACCGCAACGATCGCGATCACTGCAGCCGTGAACAGAAGCGCCGTGCCCCACGGAATACCCATGATCTCGGCCTGATGCACGCCAGCCGCGCCACCCGGAGCCAATGCCCCCTGCGATTGCGTATCGCCGGCATATGCCGTCGTGCTCGCCAGCATGGCCGCCGCTACGACAGCCGGACCCCATTTGCGCACCATAGAACTCCTCCTCACGTGCTCGCGTTGTGGAATCGTTTAGCCTTGGCCTGGGAACCTGTCAAGAAAACCGGCCCTAATCCTGCCAAAAGCAATAAGGGTGTGGGATTTACGAAACGTTTTCCCCTCCCTCCGGCGCCTTTGGACCAAGGCCAAGCCAGCCGGAAATGGCTTGTTCTCCAGAAGGTTCCGCGCCCGGGTCTAGACAGGGCCAAATTTAGGGAATGAAGCCGTTGCCGCGCAGATATTCCAAGATTTCGGTTGCCAGGGTATCGGCCGTGACCCCCACCGTCTTCAGCACCAGTTCGGCGGCCTCGGGCGCCTCATAAGGGCTGTCGATTCCCGTGAAATTCTTGATCTCGCCAGCCGCGGCCTTCTGGTAGAGGCCCTTGGGGTCTCGCTGCTTGCAGATCTCGATCGGCGTATCCACAAAAACCTCGATGAACTCGCCTTTCTCCAGCAGTTCTCGCGCCATGCGCCGCTCGCTCCGGAACGGCGAGATGAACGAGACCAGGACGATTTCGCCGGCGTCCACGAACAGCCTCGCCGCCTCGCCGACTCGGCGAATGTTCTCGACGCGGTCGGCATCGGTGAAGCCGAGGTCGCGGTTGAGGCCATGGCGAACGTTGTCGCCGTCCAACAGATAGGTGTGGCGGCCCTGAGCCAGCAGCGCCTTCTCGACCAGATTGGCGATCGTGGATTTGCCGGAGCCGGACAGGCCGGTGAACCACAAGACGGCCGGCTTCTGCCCCTTGAGTGACGACCGGACCTTCTTGTCGACGCTTAGCGCCTGCCAATGAACGTTCGTGGCGCGCCGCAGACCGAAGTCGATCATGCCCGCGCCCGCCGTCGCATTGGTGAAGCGGTCGATCAGGATGAATCCGCCGGTGTCGCGATTCTCCACATAGGGATCGAAGGCGATCGGCTGCGCGGTCGAGATGTTCAGGTAGCCCACTTCGTTCAGCTGCAGCGTTTTTGCGGCGAGATGGTCGAGCGTATTGACGTCCACCTTGTGCTTCAGTTCGCTGACCGTCGCCGGAACCGTGCTGGTGCCGACCTTGAGCAGATACTGGCGGCCCGGCAGCATTTCATCGTCGGTCATCCACAGCACATGCGCCGCGAATTGATCGGAAACTTCGGGCCGGTCCGACGGCACGCAAAGCACGTCGCCGCGAGAGATGTCGATTTCATCGGCCAGCGTGAGGGTCACGGCGGCGCCCGCTGAGGCCTGGGTCAGATCACCGTCCATGGTGACGATGCGCTTGACGGTACTGTCCTTGCCGGACTTGGCGACGACAACCTTGTCCCCGGCTCGCACGCGCCCACCGACGATCGTGCCGGAGAATCCGCGGAAATCGAGATTGGGACGGTTGACCCATTGCACCGGCATACGGAACGGCTTGTCGGAAAGCGCGCTTTCGACGTCGACAGTCTCGATGTGCGAGAGGAATGCCGGGCCCTTGTACCAGGGCGTGTTTTCCGACAGCTCGATCACGTTGTCGCCAAACCGCGCCGACATGGGAATCGCAACGACGTCGGTGAAGTTCAGCTTCTCGGCAAACGAGCGGAATTCCGCGACGATTTCGTCGAACACGGTCTTCGAGAAATTCACCAGATCGATCTTGTTGACCGCCAGCACGACGTTGCGAATGCCAAGCAGTGACGCGATGTAGGCGTGGCGGCGCGTCTGCACCAGCACGCCCTTGCGCGCGTCGATCAGGATGACGGCGAGGTCCGAGTTGGACGCGCCCGTGGCCATGTTACGCGTGTACTGCTCATGCCCCGGGCAATCGGCGACGATGAATTTGCGCTTGTCCGTCGCGAAGAAGCGGTAGGCGACGTCGATGGTGATGCCCTGTTCGCGCTCGGCCTCAAGTCCATCGACCAGCAGCGCGAAATCGATGTCGCCGCCGGTGGTGCCGTGCTTCTTGGAGTCCTTCTCCAGCGCGGAAAGGTGGTCGTCGAACAGCAGTTTGGAATCGTACAGCAGCCGTCCGATCAGCGTGGACTTGCCGTCGTCGACGCTGCCGCAGGTGAGGAAGCGCAGCAGCGACTTGCTTTCCTGCTCGGCGAGAAACTTCTGAAGATCGGAGTGGGGCGAGAGGTCGTTCATCAGAAATACCCCTCCTTCTTCTTCTTCTCCATCGAGGCTTTTTCGTCGTGATCGATGACGCGGCCCTGCCGCTCGCTGGTGCGCGCGGTGAACATCTCCTTCACGATGTCTTCGAGCGTCGCCGCATCGGAGTCGATGGCGCCGGTCAGCGGATAACAGCCCAGCGTCCGGAACCGCACCATGCGCATCTCCGGCTTCTCGCCGGATTTCAGCGGAATGCGCTCGTCGTCGACCATGATGAGCGCGCCGTCGCGCTCCACGATCGGGCGCTTCGCCGCGAAGTAGAGCGGAACGAGCGGGAGCTGCTCTTTCAGGGTGTATTGCCAGATGTCGAGCTCGGTCCAGTTCGACAATGGGAACACGCGGATCGACTCGCCCTTGCTCACGCGCGTGTTGTAGACACGCCAGAGTTCGGGCCGCTGGTTCTTGGGATCCCAGGCATGCTGGGCGTTGCGGAAGGAGAACACGCGCTCCTTGGCGCGCGACTTTTCCTCGTCGCGGCGGGCGCCGCCGAAGGCGGCGTCGAACCCATATTTGTCGAGCGCCTGCTTCAGCGCTTCGGTCTTCATCACCTGTGTGTGCAGGGAGGAGCCGGACGCGAACGGATTGATCCCGCGGCGGACGCCATCCTCATTGATGTGCACGAGCAGCGTGATCCCCAGCCGCTTCGCCGTCTCGTCGCGGAATTTGATCATGTCACGGAATTTCCACGTCGTGTCGACATGAAGCAGCGGGAACGGCGGCTTGGACGGATAGAACGCCTTCATCGCGAGATGAAGCATCACGCCGGAATCCTTGCCGATGGAGTAGAGCATCACCGGGTTGCGGAACTCTGCCGCGACTTCCCGGATGATGTGGATGCTCTCGGCCTCCAGCCGCTTCAGATGCGACAATCGCGGATCACCACTCATGCGCGACGCGTTACCCCTTCCGCCGGTCTTGTCGATGGGCCGGCGCCATATTGCTTAACCCAATCAGCAACTTGCAACCACTCCCGGCCCCCTTCATGCTTACCGGGCCGGCGGGAATTGCCGCCGCACGCTCCAATCCTTGCGTGCGGACCGCTATATTGCGGAAAAAGCATTTGCGGGAAAGATTTGCAACCGCCTGAAAAGGGTTAGGGCTGAATGGGGCGGGGTTTCCGCGGGGTTCTCAAGGCGGCGGCCGCACGGACCGGCCTCTACGCCCGCGGCTCGGAGAAATGCCGCCGGCTCGTCCTGCAGGGGAATGAGTACCTCGCGGCCGGGCGGTTTGAGGACGCACTCGCCATCGCCGGCGACCTGCGAACCATCGACCTTTACGAAGCCTGGCATCTCAAGGGCCGGGTTCTCGGCTGGCAGCATCCGCACGACGATCTCACCGATTTCTGGAAGGCAGCCTCCGCCGAGCTCCCCCGCAACGCCCCCTTCGTCCGCCGGCATCTGGATGCTGCACTGACCGCCCGTCGAATTGATGAAGCGGAAGGGGCCATGGCGAAGCTTGTCGCCAGCGGCAAGCTCCAGGCATCGGACGCAGATTATGCGATTGGCCTTGCCAACACTCAGCTTGCTGACGGCAATCGGGACGCGGCACGCAAGGCCGTCTCCGATTTCCTCAGCGCCATGCGCGGGCGAAAGGATGAGGAAGCAGCGAGATTGCGGCTCAGCCGGATTCAGCAGAACCTCGAAGGCGGGCGCCAGACGCGCGAACAACTCCTGACGTCGATCCGCTCCGCATCGTTGCCGGAACCGGCGGCAGACACGCTCGTGGAAACAATCGCCTTTGAACAGGCGTTGGAGGCGGCGAGCCGAAATCGTCTGTTCGACACTGATGTGTCGCGCGCGCAATGCGAGGAATTCGTCAATCTGGTTCGCGAGCACCTCAGGAACGCGACTCCGTTTTCATTCATTCGTCTCGGCGACGGTGAGAGCAACGCGCTGGGATATCCGGCCCGCTTCGCGGACCAGTTTGACGATGACGCAAGCGAGCGCGAGACCATCTGGTGGGGCCGCCCATTGGACCGTGTTCGCCGCAAGGACATGGGCGATCGGGTCCGCGCAGCCATTGAGCAGGCCGACGCGCTCGGCATACCCACGCTCTCGCGCATCCTGCGCGATGTGCGGCTGGACAAGCCACAAGCATTTTCGGACACGCGCGCGGGGCGCGGACTTCTGGCGGTCATGGAAGCCCTGAAGACTCCCGACCGCTTCAATGCAGCCGTGAACGGCGTACTGACCTCCGCGCATCTGCATCAGGACCTGGAGCGCTGGGGTCTCTATCCGCAATTGCTGTCGAGCGGTGACGAAGCCGTCGTGGTTTCATGCCACCCTCGCCTGCCAGAAAATCTTCTCGAACGATTCGGCATCAGGACCGTCCATCACATCGTCATCCCCCCGCGGCACCATTCGCGCGGCGCCTTTGCGGTCGAGGCAAGCCAGACTGGTACGCTGGCAGATTCGGTTGACGCAGTGATTGACGGGCTGGGCGATTGGCCAAAAGGCCGCCTCGTCCTGGTAGGTGCAGGCTATGCGGGAAAGATCGTCATCGCCGAAGCGAAGCGTCGCGGCGGCATTGCGCTCGATCTGGGCAGCATCTTCGATCACTGGATGGGCGCCCGCACGCGCAGCTATCAGGACCTCGGCTGATCAATCGAGACGGATCTCCCACCGCAGAATCCGCTGCGGATGGTCAAATACGTCTTCTTCCGAACGGGCGGTGAAGAAGACGCCATTCTTCGCGACACGGCTGGCACGCGATTGCGTGAACGAGGGCATACGGCGAGAAAACTCGTCGATCTCGAACAATGTCACCACCCCACCGGCGCCGTCCTTGCGCATCAACAAGGCCCGAGGCCGGTTGCGATCGAATGGGGCCAGCCCCTGTGTGACCAACAGATAGTGCTCAGGCAGTTCGACGATGTTGCGCACCGGCGGGCCGCAGGTGCCGATAATCTCCGGAGCTCCGCCGGCGTCCGGATTCCAGCGAAACGCGCGTGCGCCGGGCTCCAGTGGAGCTGCACCTTCCGTCGCCACGATCTTCTCGAGCGGATCGTCGGTACCCCAGCCGATGCTGTCGCCGTTCCAGACCAGATCGGTGAGCCGAAAGATCCGGCGGCTGAACTTGTGCTGCCCGAGCTTCGCGCGAAGCCCGAAGCGCGCGGTGAGATCGGTCCAGGTGTCACCATCATCGGTCGATCGCCAGATGCGCGATTCTGTCTCGTGATCGCCGGACGTCAGCCACCATTCGCCGGCCTTTCCCGGCCGCGCCTGCAGGAAGTGGAAATGGCGAATTGAATCGGTCCCGAACACATTGCTCCACGCGCGACCGCCGTCGCGGCTGCGCCATACGCGGCTCGGCACCGTTGCGGCATGGCGATGGGGGCCTGTCCGGTTTGGCGTGTTTTCGGCGTACATGATCGTGCCGCCGGCTTCATCGACGGCGCGCGGGCCGTGCCAATAGGCACCATTCATGCGGGCGCAATACAGCACGTCGCCAGTCAGGTCCGCCACAAGGATGACATTCTTGAGATCGGCCGATCCCGTACTGGCAGGGTCCGTGGCCTGCAGCAGCAGATTCCCGCATGCCAGCATCTTTGCATGGATGATGGGATAGCGCGCGAATCCGCGGATTCTGACCTCACGCCATGTCGTGCCGAGGTCGTCCGAGATCGCGATGCGGCCGGTACTTGTTGCGACCACCCAGTTCGTCGCGAGTCCTTCGCCGTCATCAACGTGCTCGGCAAAGCTGTAGAAATGGCCGCTCGGCATGTCCGGAATGCTGAGGCTGACGATGGCGCGCCGTGCTCCGAAGCCGTCAGGCAGTGTGACGGCGAATTCCCGGGCGGGCGCTCGTGCCGGTCTCGACCTCCTTCGAATTCGGTCTCGCAGCCCGAGATAGGCGTCTTTCAGTTGGTACTGATGCCCGAAGGACAGGCGTACCACGGCACGCTTCATCAGGGCTTTCGTTCGTTCGCTCACTTCCAGCCTACAAACCAGTCGAGCATGAGGCCGCACGGATCGTCGACGCGCCAGCGTTCGGCCTCGAATCCGGCGCGCCTCATCGCATCCAGGAACCAGCGCGAACCGACGCGAATGTTCATCATTTGCTGGCCGGCAGGGATGTATTCGTAAAAGCCGGGCTTCGGCTTGATCACCGCGCGCACGCGCGGCGCGGCATGGCCTTCGGTCAACCGGATATGCGCGATGTGCGTGAAGAAAACGCCTCCCGGCGCGATGACCCGGTAAGCCTCGGTGAGCGCCGGCTCATGCTCCGCAAAATAATCGTAGAGCCCGCAGCTGTATTGTCCGCAATAGGCGTTGTCCGCGAAGCCCTCAAGCGATCGGGCGTCCACACCCTCCCGGTGGTTCTTGCCATAGCGGCCAAAAAGGGAGACCGACGTGTAGCCGGGAAAGTGCGGCGTCAGGAGCTTTCGCTCGATGCCGGACGCGCTGAAAACCATCAAAGGCTTTTCGCGTGCCGGGCTCGCGACGAGCCGTGGCAGGATCGTGTCTCGCAATAGCGGAACCAGCGAGCGGATCCGCGCCCTCGACTCGCAGCTGGGGCAGTTCGTCTTCTTGCGATTGCGCGGAATGTCATTGCCACAGAAAACGCATCGGTCGTCGGGCAATTCGACACGGTGCGTGTCCCTGCTGCGTTTGAGAAACCGATCCAGAAAATTCATGCGATCAACGATTCAGATACCGCGCATCATTGCAATAGCCTGGCAGAATTTGCACGCGGGCGTCTGATCGCTAGAGTGGGCCCATGCCAGTCCTCAAGTCCATCGCCCGGCGTGCAACAAGGGCGCTGCACCGAATTCCGTTGCCTCGTCTCGCGCCAGCGGCCCGCGCGCCCTCAGCGTCCGTGCCGAGCCTTGACGCGCTTCCGCTGTGCGCGGAAGCGAAGGTTCTCGATCCCGTCGCGATCTTCCAGCCGCCATCCGCCCATGTCGATGCTTGCGGCCACATCGACTGGAAGGACAAAACAAATATCAGGCACATCAGCGACAAGAGCATCCTGTACAAGGGGATGCCCTACTCGCAATACCTGTCGGAATGGCAGTTCCATCCCGGGAGGATCGCCGGCTACCTCGCGACACAACCCATCGATCCTGACCTGCTGGCGCTGGCGCGCCGTGTTCTGGAACTGTGCGTCGAACTGCCAAACGGCGGCCTTGCGCTGTACTACCCGAAAACGATCTCGGCCGCCCGTCTGCAAAGCAACGACTACATCTACAGCGGCATCGCGCAGGGACAGCTTCTGGCCGCTTTCACACGCCTGATGAAGGCGCCCGAGGCAGGCGATCCCGCCGAATGGCGCGAAGCGGCAAGGCGCGTTGCGCTGTCGATGCAATTCCCGTTCGAGAAAGGCGGCGTCTGCCTCGACGGAAATGCCATCCTCGAAGTTCCGAATTTTCGTTCATGTCCCGAGATCGTCCTCAACGGGTGGACGGACGCGTTGATCCGGCTCCACGATTACCTTGAGACAGCACTCGACGGCGAATTCGCCGAATTCTACGAACGCAATCTCGCCGCCCTCGCACAATTGCTGCCGAGCTTCGATGCGCCGGACGCGCAGCTGAGCCGTTACTCCAACCTGTGTCCGTACGTGTTTCGGGCTCACTTGGGCAGAACATCGCGGGACGTGCCACGCGTCATCGTGGAGTATTCGCCTCATATGTCCGGCTGGAACGCCTATCGCATCGATCCCTTGCGGTCGGGCGAAGGTCTGCGGCCGTGCGCCTATGACAACCGGATCGAGCGAGAAGCACGCAGCAGCATCGACCTGCGCCTGTCCGCAAGCGGGCTTCACGATCTGCGCATTCACGTTGAGGCCGAATGCTCTCATCTGTCGTTCGATCCCGGCACGTTCGACAAAACGACAACGATCCCCGCGCCGACGCGGCAAACACGGGTCATGGCACCGGCCTCGCGCAGCGGTGATTTCACGACATTCATCATCAAGCCCGGAGAACTCGGCCTGCTGGCCGGCTGTCCGACGAACTTCATGAAGAATGGCCGCGAAAACTACTACCACGTCTATCATGTCGTGGCCCTGTACCTGCTCGCGCTCACCGCGCGCGATCCGGCGCAGCGCGAGGCGCTGGCGAATGTCGCGCAACGCTGGGAGAGTTATATCGAAAGCGATCTGCACAAGCGCTTGGGCACTGAAGCTGTACTTTCAAAGCCACAGAAGTTTCTGAAGCGGATGAATCGCCTGCGAGCCGTGGCCGGCCCTTCAAAGTTCAAGGTGCTGAAGAAAATGGCCCTGACGCGTCCAAACCGTACGGTCAAGGCGCCGGCCTGAACCGCTCCTCCAGAATGCGGACGATGTTCGCCGCCGCCCCTTGCACGAAGTCCGGAATTTCGTGGCGCGGACGATAATCAGGCCCATGCCACAGCCGGTTCCAGCCGTACTCGATGGTCTCGGTCCATTCGGTTTCGTCGCGCAATGTGATGCACGGCACGCGATGGAAATAGGCTTCCTTCTGAAGGCCTCCCGAATCGGTCAGCACCAGCGCGGCATGATGCGTCAGCATGCACATGTCGAGGTAGCCGAGCGGCTCGGTGACGATCAGACCCGGCCGGTCAAGCGCAAGCCCGGCGGCTGAAACCGCGGCCGCCGTACGCGGATGCAACGGCAATACGATCGGCTGCTTGTGCGCTTGAAGCGCGATGAAATCCAGCACCCGGGCCAGACGCGACGGATCGTCCGTGTTTTCCGCACGATGGACGGTGGCCACGGCATAGGATTTGGGCGAAAGCCCAAACCTGCCGAGAATTCTCGACCGGCTCTTGGCCATTTCGGTCGCCTGCAGCGTGGCGTCGACCATCAGATCGCCAACGCAATACACGTTCGCCGTAACACCTTCGCGCGCCAGATGTGCGACGGCGGAGTGAGTCGCACACAACAGCACGTCGCTCACATGATCCGTGACGATCCGGTTGATTTCTTCCGGCATCGTTCGATTGAAGGAGCGCGCCCCGGACTCGATATGCACGAGCGGAATGTTGAGCTTCGTGGCTGCCAGCGCGCCGGCCAGCGTGGAATTCGTGTCGCCATACACGATCACCGCCGATGGCCGCTCGATCAGCAGCGCGCTTTCGATGTCGACCAGCATCTGGGCCGTTGCCGCGCCGTGTTGCGAGGCATTGACCGCGAAATGATAGCGCGGCGGCGGAATCTCCAGCTCGTCGAAGAAGACATCCGACATGTTCTTGTCGAAGTGCTGGCCGGTATGGATCATGACCTCTTCGAGGCCGGGCGCGGCGGCCAGAGCGCGCGACAAGGCAAACGCCTTGATGAATTGCGGCCGGGCTCCGACAATCGTCACGATCTTGGTACGGGTTTGATCTTCGGCCATCTGGAATCAGGCGCTGTAATCGCGCAAGGCCTGGATCGCGGCCATGATGTGATAGAGCGAGCTTGCCGGCGAGGGCTCGATCACGAATGTGCCGTCGGCGCGCATCTTGTCATGCCACAGCCCGTGCACTTCCGTCTGAAGATAGTGCGACAATCCCTCGGCTGCCGACAGGGCCGCAGCTTCAAATCGCGCGCGCTCCGCTCCGCTGGCGCTGCGAGCCAGTGCCAGGGCAACCTTGAGGCGCTCGGTTTGCGGCCAGAGCCGCGCCTGGCGCGAATAGGGCGACATGTCATCGAGCAGGACGTCGATGGCAACGCCGCGCAGAGGGTCAATGCCCTGCCGCTCGCCGATTTCGAACAATTTAAGAGCCGCTGCGCGCGCAGCCTCGTTCGCATTCCGGTCGGACCATCGCCCCAACAGCCATGCCCACTCGAACTGATGTCCGGGCTCGACAATTCGGCCCGGGAATCCCTCCAGCGGCGCTCCGCTGTCGGCAAAGAATTCCCGCAGCATTCCGGCGCCGGGATCGATGAAGGTGCCAAGGCAGAGCCGCACGATCTGCTCGGCCAGCTTCGACCATTCGCCATCGTCGGCGAACCCGTCCCACGCAAGTGCGGCCTCCAGAAGATGCATGTGGGGATTGGACTGGAATCGCGCGCCGCGGATCTCTTCCTCCAGAAATCCGCCGCCGATCGGTCGCGCGAAATTCGCGAGCAGGTTGGCGCGGATCGCGATCGCCTCATCGATGCATTGCTGCGCGTCGATTCCCGCCTCGGCGGCAGTGGCGAGGGCAAGCAGCATGAACGCCTGATCGTAAAGAAATGCGCGTTCGTCCACCTGCCCGCCGTCATCACCGACCAGTGTGCAGTAGAGTCCGTCGGGACGGCGGAAGCGGTCACGCAGATATTCGAGACCGTGACGCGCAGCGGATCGCCATGGCCCCTGCCATCCGGCCATGCCCGCAGCGGCGTAGACATAAACCTGTCGCGCCTGCACGCGCATGCGACGGGCCATGCGTACACAGCGCCCGCGGTCGTCGAGCAGTTCGAAGAACCCGCCGCGGTCGTGATCCGCACCGGCCGTCCACCATAGCGGGAGCGCGGCATTGTCGAGCCAGCCGCCGAGCGAACGCGCGGCGCCGGAAAGGCTGGCGTGATCGCGGCGTCGTGCGGCAGGCGTGCTTCGCAAGGCTTCCGGCCGTGCCTTTGCACGCAAATTCTCCACGGCGATCTTGACGGAGGCGCTCGTGTCCAGTTTGCACACGACGATGCCGTCCGGCTCGGCGATGACGCCGACATCGGAAAGACCGATCACTGCCAAAGGAACGTTGCCGGCGCGAATGAAGCAATTCTGCGAGTTGATTGCGATCGCGTTGCCGCCCGCGATGACATTGCCGTTTTTGTCCTTGGGATGGGCGCCATAGATGGCGCTCCACGCTCCAAGGTCGGACCATTCGAAATCGCCGGCCACGACTGCGGCCTTGTCCGTCCGCTCCATCACGGCGTGATCGAGCGATTTCTTGGTCGCGCGGGCGAATGCGATTGGATCGAGCCGGATGACGTTATCGGTGACTCTGGCCTCGGCCACCGCGCGACGGGCCGCGTCGGCAATCGCGGGCTCGAACCTCTCCATTTCTACCAACAGCAGCGAAGGCCGAAATGCGAAGATGCCGCTGTTCCACACGAAACCCTGCGCGAGATACTCAATGGCTTTCTCGAGCTGCGGCTTTTCGACGAACCGGCCGACCTTCGACACGCCAGGCGCGGCCGGCAGCGGCTCTCCGATGCTGATGTACCCGTAGGACACTTCGGGAAGCGACGGGGTGATGCCGAAGGTGACGATGTATCCATCATCCGCACCACTGGCCGCGCGCTCCACCGCCGCGCCAAAACGCTCGATATCGGGAATGTAATGATCTGCGGGCTGCATCACGGCAGGACTGTCTTGACCGACGCCGAGCAGGTACGCCGCTGCAACGGCCACGGCTGGTGCGGAGTCTCTGCCCTCGGGCTCAAGGATGATGGTCGCGTCCAATTCGATCGCATCGAGCTGGTTGCGCAGCGTGGCCTCATGAGCCTCGCCTGCAACGATAACCGGCTTTAGGGCACCGGGCAGCTTTGCAAGCCGCATGGCGGCCTGCTGAAAGCAGGACATCGTCCCAACCAATGTTGCAAATTGTTTGGGAAAATCACGCCGTGAAACTGGCCAGAGGCGTGAACCTTCTCCGCCGCAGAGAATGATGGGGCAAATGGCCATGAATGGATCCGCCAGAGGACCGGGCCATCTGTCGCGCGCCAGGCAAGTGCGCGTCAAGCCGATCAAGCTGGTACTTGATCGAGCCGGCAAGGTCGGTCGATGGTAAAGAGCAGTAGCGGCGAGGTGCCCCGTGAGATTTGGCGGTGGTGGTCATGTCCGGGATTTGCTCATCTACGCCCGCCTGATCGGTATCGGTCTCCTGATTGCCCTGATGTTGGGTTTTGCCCTCGAAGCGCTCGCCACCTACCGGGCCAATGCACGGGACCTGATGGGACCGCGATGGCGTTTGCTGTCCTATTGGGGCTTGGCCTTCGCGATCGCGGCGCTGCTTTTCTATTGGGTCGCCCTGCATCGGTAGCCCTTGCCAATCCGTTCGAGACCTCGGAATAGTCCACTACTCTCTGTCAGAACCCCAGCCTGATCGGCCGGGGCCGTGCTCACGAATGTCAGTCAAGACAAGAATGCCCCGTTGTTTCGTCCATATCGGGTCGGAAAAAACCGGCACCACGAGCATCCAGCGCTATTTCGGCCGCAATCGCGATAGTCTGCGCGAGCAAGGATTCTGGTATCCGCGGTCCTGCGCCAGCCCGAAAGCGGACGTTCACCGGCCCCTGAGCGATGCAGCACTCGGCGATGAGCTGGGTCCGCATGGAGAATTGGCCCGCGCCTTCGAAACGGAGTTCCGCCAGGAACTGCAATCGGGCGTGCACACCGCGATATTCTCGTCGGAATTCTTCCACAGCCGGGTCCGTTCGACCGAGCCCGCCGAGCGTCTCAAAGAATTTCTCTCACGTTACTTCGACTCGATCCGCATCGTCTTTTACGCACGCCGGCAAGATCATCTCGCTGTCAGCATGCATTCGACCGCAGTCCGAAGCGGCAAGTCTGCAGCCACGCGCGCTATCGAAATCTACGAGCGCAAGCAGCATCACTATTTCGACCATTTGGGGGTAGCCAATCTGTGGGCTGGGGTGTTCGGAGACGCCAATCTTGTCTGCCGCATCTACGAGCGCCCGAGACTTGCGAACGGCGATGTGATCGACGACATCGCAGCCATTATCGGCCTGCCTCCCGATGACAATCGCCGGCGGGTCAAGGCGAACGAGTCGCTATCCTACGTTTGCATGAACCTGCTTCTGCGGCTGAAAAAATCGCGTCACCGCGACAATGACTTGCTGCGCCGCGCCATCCTTCAGACCGATCGCGACCTCGAACTCCCGAGGCTTCCGTTCATGACCAAACGGGAAGCACAGGAATTCATGGCACGATTTGCCGAAAGCAACCGCGAATTCTTTGCCACCCGCGTGAGCCCAGATCTTGCAAAAGACTTTGACGACAGCTTCGGGAAATTTCCGGATGACCTTCTTGAGCCGACAGCGCAGGAGATGCTCGAATTCCTGTTCGCGCTGGACCAGCACCGGTGATGGCCGCAAGGCACTCGCTACCGCGCCTCGACCAGACTACTGAACGGAAAGAACAGGTCGTGCCGTTCCTTGATCAGGTCGTAGACGAAGAAGCCACGCTTTCGGGCGTGCTCGAGAATGCGTTCCATGTCGGAACGTAAATTCTCCGGATCTGGCATGGGGCTACCGACAATTCCTTCGCGGGGCGGCTTGAAGACAATCCCGTACTCTTGTTTGAGCCGCTTGCGATCATCGCCCTGTTTGAATGCGATTCGCCTTGCCTCTCGCTCGCTGACCGTGAAGCGTCCGCCGAACCTCGGATCAATCTGCGAAAGCCCCGCGAATTCCTCGATGATGCGCTTGTTCTCCTCGATCGTGATCATGTGGTTGAGAATGAGCTTCAGCAGCAGCAGATTGCCTGAAATGCTGGGATTCGCATCGGGGAAAGTTCTTTCGACAGGCGGATCGGACCGGAATGCGGTCCAGAAGAAATCCTTCACGATGTCGCCGTCGCGCAGGCGCTCGCGGTCGTAAGGCCTGACGCGGACGTTGTCGCCGTAGACCTTCCGCCAGCGATCGACGAGTCCAGCGAAGTCGCGGCGGAACAGCTCGCCGAATTCCCGGAATGAGCAGGTCATCAGCCGCTCCTGAGCCGACTGCTGGTACCAGCTGGCCAGGTAGGAGACATGCTCTCTCAGATAGAGCACGATCTGGGTTCGGTCGGGCGGAAACCGCTCCGCCACAGCCTCGACAGGGTAGACCGTGTGGAACGCCTCGCTGCTCAGAAGCACCAACTCGGTGCCCGGTGGGGGATGCTTGATGATGTCTGGATCGACGCCACGCTCGGCAAAATCCTTCTTCAGGATACCGAGCGCGTAGTCGTGATGTGCCATCGGGTACGAGCCGATCTGCGGATACCAAATGCCTTGCTTGAGCAACTCGTCGCGGATGCCGCCGAGGTAGCGCTGCAGGGTCGACGTTCCCGTCTTGTTGGTTCCGATATGGAGAAGATACTGCATCGGTGATCAACCTCGTGCCCGTGCCCCGGCCGCAGACGCTGCCGGATGAAACAGTCGGGAGCGCGCCGTCATTTCTCGAGCGCCACATTAGCAGCGGCGCGTTCCCCATGGGCAGAGGAACCCGAAGATGTGGCCGGGTCTCGAAAGGGCAAAACCGGCTCCAGGTCGTCCGTCGACGAAGCCCCGGTCGAGGTCGCGTCCGCCGTCAGGCTGTCGGTGAGCTTTCCCTCAATCACCAGCAGGCCCAATTCGCGCCTGTCCTTGGAGCTGCCGCTGCTGGCCGGCGAATACGCCGCGCTGGCAACCAGCATGATGTCGGCCTTCCGCGTTTTGACTGCCTCTTGAGAGAGCGGGATGTCCCAAATTCTGTGTGCGTCGTCTCCGATTTCGAGCCGGGCCACCTTTCTGCGGTTGCAGTAAGCGACGATCGCTCGCGGACCGGTCGTTTCAGTCCCCGTCACCCGAACCCGCAGCTGCAGCGTTCCGTGCTCGGATGACGATTGGCCACCCAGCCGGAACCGCAATTGTCCGATGCGACCAATACTCCAGCGGCCCGCCGCTTCCCGAGGATGCCAGGCTTCGGGAAGGCATGGGTCGTCCTGCGGATCGATGGTGCCGAAGCGAACAAGCCTTCCAATCTCCCACTCCGGCGTCTGGCGATCTTGAACAGCTGAAATCCTGTTGGTCGCAACCTGATCTTCTGCCCAGTCGCGGACTTCATCCATAACCGAATCGGAGAATGACTTGAGATATTCCGGACTCGCAAGAAAGTCGCACAGCAGGCGAAATCCCGGTGCGCCCTGCTGGGCCTTGATCGTCCACTGATCCGGCTCTCCGAGAGTCCAGCGGCGGCCGAGAACGCCCAGATAAAGCATGCGCGCCATGACGTTGGGCTGGAGCTTCAGCGCGAGGGTCCAGAAGTCGATGTTGCCGATACGCTCGGCGAAGGAAGAAATATTTTGGGCGGCAGCCTCTTCCTTCTGACAGATCGCCTCAAACCGGCGGAGCTTGCAAATCAGCTGGTAGAATGGCCACCGCTCGACGCGGGCGAGAATGCGGGACGCTTCACTTGCAAGATCCTGCGGCTTGGGTGCGTCGAGCAACACGCGAGAGACAAAGGTCAGAAGGTCTCGCGCCGGCCACTTCAGGAATGGTTCAGGCGAAAGCACATCCTTGTCCCGCTCCAGAAGCAAGAACATCAACCGGCTGCGCGATAGATCGGCGTGCCAGGCCAGATCCTCTTCGCCGACCACTGTCGCCTTGTGAAAGCCGTCCCGGACAGGCGCGACAAGTCTTGCGCGCCTACCGACCACGTCACGATGATCGAGGACGAACTCCTTGAGGCGGCGTACGTACTCGCGACTGTCGTGCGGCCGAACGACGCTCTGCCCGGCAGCACCGATCGCAATTCGCTGCTCGGCATTCTGACCCAGGCTTTCCATGGCCTGCGTGATCGCCTCCAGACCGTCTGCATGCTGGATGGTCAGCACTGCGCCCTGGGGAAGGTCCGCGTAGCAGCCTGAGCCGTAGACAATGACCGGTTTACCGGTGTTCATCATTTCGACGAGCGAGCCGGATGCGCCTTCCGTGTTAGGATGGCGCAGATTGAGGAACACATCGGCATCCTGCTTGATCGCCAGCAGCCGTTCGTCGGTCACCGCGTACTCGAAACTGACGTGATCGGACAATCCGTGAGCCCGCACAAGATTCTCCAGCTCGCGGGCATAGGCGGGGTCCGCGCGCCCCGCGATCTTCAGCTTCGCCATTGACAGCAGCCACGGCGATCGCGCGAAGGCTTGAATGATTGCGTCCAGGCATTTGGACCGACCGAGATGGCCGAAGGTCGCGAAGTGGCATTCTTTCCGATGTGGTGTCTCTTCGCGCCATTTCATTTGCACCTCGGCGGTCAGCGTCACCTTCTGATCGCTCGGCAGGAACAGACGCAACACCGGCCCTTTGAAGAAGGCGCGGACTCGATCTTCCATGAACTTCGAGTGGACGACGATGGCGCTTGCCAACCCTGCCACGGGCTCGAGCAGCGGATATTCCGCGATGTGGTCGCTGTCCCAGGGCGCGTACAATCGGCTTGCATGGGTCGCGACGCCGGAGCGGATTGCGACGTTGTAGCCCGGGCTCGCGTACCAATCGTGCATCAACTTCGCGTAGGCCGCAGGCGATTTCAGATCCTCGAAGCACAAGTACGCAAAAAGATGGTGGTAGGCAAAGTCGTGCAGAATTGCGATTCCGGGAATGGCCCGCAGCCCCTTCAGCAGGCGCGCGTGGTTCTCGACATTGTTCCCCATGTTGAAAATCGCAACATCGTACGTCGAAAGGATCTCGATGGCCGAGTTGTCGGCCGGCAGTTTCATGCTTGGCACCGGGGATGAGAATGCCGGACCGTTCTCGTTGATGAAGAGATGCGTATCGAAACGAGGACCGCACGACTCGTCGCCAAAGTTTGGCAGCAACGTGCGTGAGAAGGCCGAAATATCCGAGCGATCGCTGAACGGCGAAAGCCAGGCCAGCCGTACCGCGGAATCGCTCATTGAAGAATCTCGTCCGCGATATTCATCCACTCCTTCTCCGCGTCGATCTGGCGCTGAGCGGCGCGAGCGAGGGCGCGAACCGCAATCGGGTCATCCATGAGCTCCGTAAAGGCAACCGCGAGCTCCTCCACCGTGCGGCAGAGGAAACCCGTCTTGCCGTCGCTCACCAGCGCTTCCAGTTGCTGCGAATTTCCCTGCGGGCGGTTGCGCGCCTGCACTTCTCTTTCGTCGAGCTGGAGCACCGGGACCGCCCCTGCCCATGCATCGCGCAGCCGCGCCCCCGGCTCGGCCGATGTGGCCATGCCGATATGCACGACAGCGCTCCACGCATGATCGAATATTCGTGCCCGGTCCATAACGACTTCGCATTCCGAAGACTCGCGGCTCAAGGCATCTTTCGCCGGACCGGCAAGTCGTTCTCCACCGGGATGCACGATCATGAGGACTCGGCGGCCGCCCAACGCTGGGCGTAGCGGGACAACCGGGAAATTGATCGCGGTCGCCGCCTGCGCCATCAGAGGCGAGAGCGAGAGTTCGGCGTCCCGGGTCAGGGTTACAATCTTCGCCGCGTTCATCAGACAGTGATGCAGCCGGATGAGCAAATCATCCGTGGGCATCGATAGATTGCGGGCAAACTGAGCCGCCGACCGAAACGGATCCTCGGTAAGAAATAGAGTGCAACGATAGGGCGCATAAGCGGCCATTGCTGCGACGTCTGTAAGAACGAAGTTGCAGCCCCAGGCCTCGCGATCGATTTCCCGCGGCCAATGCCGGATTGCATTCAAGGTCTCGCCCAGATCGATGGTTCTGACCGAGATGGAAATCCTTCCGCTTGCCGGCCCGTGCGCAACAGCAGACAGCAGCGATAGCCTGGCCTTGGACGCCAAATGCGACATCGGCAGCTCGGCGTGGGCGCCAGAATAGACGATGATGTTCTCAACGGACATAGTTGTCGCAGTGCAGCTGCAAATCCATCTTGGAGACAGCCCCTTAGCCTTGCAAGCATCGACATCACAAGCCGTTCCCGCTCGGCGATTGGCTGGCCTCGAAGCGCCACTCCCATCGCGACGAAGGCCCACAGGATTGAACCGGGCGAACGCCGCGAGCGGTTGCGGCAATTGGAGGGAGCCTGTATGAGAATTAATCGCAGAATATGCAAATGGACATCTTGGGGCGTCGGTTTTGAGCCAGTTTGATCACCCTGCCAACGAGCGATTGAAAGCATTGCGCGTACTCGAAGGGCCGGCCCTGATCGAGGCCCTCATTGGAGAGATCGAATCGCTGCACGGCGATCTCTCGGCGGTGACTCGCGAGGTCGAGGTTCTGCGCAGATATCAAGTTGCCAGACAGCGGCGGATCCAGGAGCAATCGCCAGCCGGGGTGGCAACGCCAATGCCGCTTTCCATTTCCATCGACGCCGCCGATCTCCTTTACCCGGAACAGGGCTTCTATCCGCTTGAGCGCAATGAGGCCGGCGCGACGTTCCGATGGACCGGTCCGTCTCCCTTCTTCACGTTCACTGTCTTCGTCGATCGGTCAGCCGGTGCCGAACTCAAGCTGGAGGTTCTCTCGCTCATCGATTACGAGCGGCAGAAAGACATTCGGCTCTGGGTGAACGGCGAAAGCGTGCCAAGTACCATCAGCCCCAGCCATGAGGGTGTGGTCCTGGCAACCCAGCTGCCTGCGGCGCACGACAACGAGCCCGTGTTTCTCGAATTTGCGGTTCCCGAGGTCATCAATCCGGGCGGAGGAGAGAAGCGCTCTCTGGGCGTGGCCTTTCGCGCGTTGTCGATCACGAGCCGAAAGGCGCCCGGCCTCGGTAACGAACAGGGCGATGCCAAGGGTTCCGATGTAGTCAAGTTCCCGCGCGGTCCGCGTGTTGCCTCTTCCAGAAAGGCGACTGACGCGGCTTCAACATAGGCCGGGCAGCGGACCGCAGACATGACTGATTTAGCGGCCACAGTGATAATCTGCACGTACGACCGATACGATCTGCTGCCAAAGGCCGTAGCGAGCCTGACACGACAAACCTTCCCCGCATCGAAATTCGAGATTGTCATCGTCGACAATTCACCGGACCCCGGTCGCTCAAGCGAGGTTTCCGAAGACTATGTCGGCCTCTCCAACCTGAAATGGGTCATTGAACGCAAGCCGGGGCTCTCCAACGCTCGAAATGTCGGCATTGAACTGGCGCGGGGCGAAATCGTCGCCTTCATCGACGACGACGCGATCGCCGATTCCAGCTGGCTTGATGAGATGGTCGGTGCCTTTGCGCGATTTCCCGCGCACGCCGTCGCTGCAGGAGGGCAGGTCATTCCGATCTGGGAACAACCGCGGCCGCCATGGCTGCACGACAAACTTCTCGGCTACGTTTCCGTCGTCGATTGGGGCGGCGAGTTGCGCTATGCAAAGCCGCACGAATGGGTTGCCGGAACGAACCTCGCCTTCCGTCGCGACGCGGTGCGCGACGCCGGCGGCTTTTCCGTGCACCTTGGCCGCAACCGTGGAAGCTACGCCCTGTTGTCGAACGATGAGACCGAACTCATCGAACGGATGGGATCGTGGGGTGGCAGACTCCTCTACGTGCCGGAAGCCAAGGTTCAACACCTGGTGCCGCGTGAGCGATTGACGCAGGCCTGGTTCCGCCGGCGCGTGACATGGCAGGCGGTCTCAGCATATCTCCAGGATCCTCAGCAGATGTTCCTGCGCGCGCACGCCCATTGGGACGGCGTTATGGAATTCTTTTCTCGCCTCGCGCCGAAGTTGCGGACACCCCGTGGTTTCTGGGCCGAGCAGACCGACCCCGAAATGTTCGAACGGCAGATGGCGGCGCTCTACAACTTTACGATCGCATCGCTTGCCGGCTTTCATGGCCTCGAAGGCGACTGACATGGCGCGCGCTTCAGATCGCAGTTGGGCCGGCCAGAGGATCCTGGTTTTGTCGCCAACGCCCACGCATCCGCAGGATTACGGCAACCGCAAGCGGATCTACGAGATCTACAAGCGGATATCGGACAGTGGCGGCCAAATATCGTTTGCCCACTACCCGAGCGAAGCGGAATGGCGAAACACTGTTCCGCGACGCGCCGATCGCGACATGGCTGCCGCGTGGTCGGAATACTTCACTATACCGCCGACGCGCGCTTATCACACGCCGCCGATCGGCGACATTCACGGCATCGACGAGTGGTGGGACGATTCGATTGGCGATTTCCTGCGGTGGGTCTTCAGGACGCATGTCTTCGACATATTCATCGTGAATTACGCCTGGTTGAGCAAAGCATTCGAGTTCGCGCCACCTTCGGTGGTCAAGATTCTCGACACGCATGACAAGCTGTCCGGCCGGGGAGCGGTGCTTGCACACAACGGCATCGAGCCGGAATTCTTTTTCACCAGCGAAGACGAGGAGGCGCTTGCCTTCGCCCGCGCCGATATTGTCTGGGCCATAAAGGAAAGCGAACGTGAGCAGTTCGTCCGCATGGCCGCAACGCCGGTGATAACACTGCCGCACCTCGATCCGCAGTCGCTCGTCGAACGGCCATTGCCTGACCCGGACGGATATCTGCGGGTCGGCTTCATCGGCGCGCGCAACTCGATCAACCGGACGAGCATCACCAACTTTCTCGCCGAGGCGCTGCCGCTCTTCCGGAAATGGCTTGCCCCGATCAAGATTGTAATCGCCGGCTCGGTTTGCGACGAACTGGACAGGATCGATAGTCCTTTCCTCGAACTGCGCGGCCGCGTTGACGACGTGGCATCGTTTTACGCCTCCGTCGATTGCATGGCCGTCCCCATGACGTTCTCAACCGGACTCAAGATCAAGACTGGCGAAGCATTGTCATTCGGCGTTCCGGTTATTGGGACCGAACATGCGTTCGAGGGATATTCGACCTCTCATCCATTGCACAGGCTCGCGGATCATGCGGCCGTGGCACACGCCTTGATTGACCTTTCCTTCGCGCCGCGAACGTCCCTCGACGCGCTCGTGTCAGCTTCACAGCAGGCCTATCGGGAAACTGCCAAGCAGATAGAAGACGCGTACACAAAAACCCACGAGTTCATCCGGAAGGCGCAACCTTCCATTATCTACGCAGTCGATTCCCGCGCATTCGTCGCCGGCACGGTTTTCAATCACGTCATGCGATCCGTCGACGAATTCCTGCAGTCTATCGCTCATGTGACCATCCTTGTGGCGAGCGGCAGCGTAACGGACCTCTTGGCGGCGCGCGCAGAGGGCGAGCGGGTTCAGCGCGTGGTGGCAGCCGGTGATCTTGAGGGGTGCCGCCAACTCGCGGCTCCGCTTGCCGCAGTCGGCATCGAAGCGGTTGAGGTGGACCGTTACCTCAAAGGAAGACAGCCGAAGGTCCTGATCGCCGACACGTGGCACTCCGATTTCGAGAAAGGCGGTCTGCGTGGCAGCAAACTGCTAAGCCGGCCCGAACTGATTTCCCTTGCTGGGGTGCCGGCGCCTGCCGGTCCGGTGGATGCGCGCCAGACTTTCATCATTGCAAACAGTCCATCGCGCCAACTCGCAGCGCTGCTTGCAGGCACCGGGGCCGACCTCGTCCTTGCGCCACATCTCCGTCGCTCAGCGCAAATGTTTTCGATGCGGCAGCCAAATCAGGGGACCTGTGTGGTCATCCTCGGATCCCCCGAGACGCGAGCGGTCAAGTATGCACTGGCCTTGGCCGAGGCCTGGAAGGCGAGCGTCCGCCTGGTGGGCGGCTCGCGCCCGACCGCGGAATTTGCGGGGGACAACGGACTCATTTGCATCAGCGCGAGCGAATTTCTGGCGGAAGTTACTGCAGGAACCGAGACCAGGCCGCTCTTTGCGTTGGACATGTCGGAAGGCAAACTCGGGCTCCAATTGTGCAGGGAAATCCTCGACCGCCTGCAGGTTCCGGTGGCGACAATGATCGAACAATTCGGCCATCGCCGCCCGCCCATGACCATCGCAACAGAAGCCGACCTTTACGACGTCTTTCGCCGTTTCATGCTCGAGCCCGAAGCAGCCCGCAACGCAGCGTTTGAGTATCCGCGCGGCCACGCCTATGACAAGGCCGCAGGTTGGGAATCGATCGCGGCGCGCCTCGGAGATGTCATCGGCGGCTTGGCGAGCGCGGCTTAGGAACTGGGGCAGCGAGCAAGGGCATGCCATTCATCAGATTCGCTCAAAGAAACATCCTCTTCATTCACATTCCTCGGACCGGCGGGACCACCGTCGAGCATTGGCTTTCCCAATTGGGAGCACTCGGCCTTCACAGCTACTCGCTGCCGAATGTCATGCGCGTCACGCCGCAGCATCTTCGAGTCAACGATGTCGAGGAACTGATCGGTGACAACTATTTCGAATATACTTTCGCGATCGTGCGCAATCCATTCGATCGAATCGCGAGCGAATTCCGGTTGCGCCGCAAACTTGCGCTCGAGGGCGTCTTCAACGCGTCTCCCCGATTTTCTTCCTGGCTGGAAAACCAGCTCGACGCCGCTCGAAAGAATCCGTTCCACCTTGACAATCATTTCCGGCCGCAATGGGAATTCGTCTCGTCGGCGGTCGATGTCTACAAGTATGAAGACGGCCTGCGCGAGATTTTGACCAAAGTCGCTGAGAAAATCGGTGCCCCGGCGCCGGCGGCGCTGCCCCAGAAACTCTCGACGGGCGATCTCAACGAGTCTGTGCGTTTCGATATCGCAGATGTCGAGCGCATCCGCTCGGTCTATGCAGCCGACTTCGAGCGCTTCGGCTATGCCGCCACGCCGCCTGCCGTCGGCTGATCGTTGGCGTAGTGCTTGTCGTACCACCTTCGCGCGGCGGGAAAACCAAGCGCGAGCAGCCGTTCATACGCTGGCCTCAATCTCGCGCAAATCGCCTGGTAGAGTAGCGGATCAAGCTCGCTCTGCTGGCCCTGATGGATTGGCGTTTCCAGCTTCTTGAACTGTCCGTGTTCCACGGGCACACCCAGGAAATCGCAGACCTTCGTGAGAAAGGCCATGGGATTCGTCGCGATCTCATCGAAATCAAGCAAGAGGATCCGCTCCGTCGGGACATGGCGGCGATAACGTTCGATCGTGACCGAATAATCGGCGCGAAAAAGAAAATCCTCTGACGCGACCTGTCGCAATTCATGAGAGCCGACTGTGTTTGTGCGACGCTGCATCATGCGCAGGCTGGACCACCCGCGATCAACCGGATCCCGCAAGACAAAGATGATCTTGATATCGGGGCAGAGGCGCGTGATATGCGCAATACCTTCGTCCGGCAGAAGCGCATATTCGGGCGTGATCTCACCGCACGCCTGGTGGCGGGCGGCATCCTGGAAGATCGTACCATACCACTCATCAGTCAGCGTTCGCATTCCGATCAACGCAGTTCCCTGAATCCGCTTCATCCGGTCGCGAATCGACCGGCCACCCTTCAGCATGCCTTCGATGGTCTGCATCGACTTTTCGATCCGTGCGACATCCATGGCGGTCAGGCCGGTGGCAGGATCGCGGGTGCGTTCAAGGTGGACATCGAAATAGTGGATCTCCTTGAGGGGAGGCACCCAAATGTCAGGGTGTTCGTCCAGCTTGCGGTGAAGCCAGGTGGTGCCGGCTTTCTGGGCACCGATCCCAAGAAAGTCGGGGAACCTCAGGGGAGTTCGTTCGGTATCCGGCGGCATCTCGTGCAATTCACCGGGGACGCATTCCCTTGTCAATCCGTCGTGCCGTCGGCTTATCTGTGGACGCAAACGGCTCTTGGGTACGCGTCGGTGAAGATCATCGTTTTGGGCGGTGACGGATTTTGCGGGTGGCCGACCGCCCTGCACCTGTCGAACCGTGGACACGACGTCGTCATTGTTGACAACCTGTCACGCCGAAAGATCGATGCCGAGCTGGGCGTCGAATCGCTCACCCCAATTCAACCGATCGGCCAACGGATCGAAACCTGGCGGCAGATTGCCGGAAAATCCATTGCCTTTCACGATCTGACGGTCGGCGAGCACTACGACCGTCTTCTGGATTTGCTGCGCGGCTTCAGGCCGGACGGAATCGTCCACTTCGCCGAACAGCGCGCTGCGCCGTATTCGATGAAGAGCGCTCAGCACAAGCGCTACACGGTCAATAACAATCTCAACTCTACAAACGACGTACTGGCCGCCATTGTGGAAAGTGGCCTCGACATCCACCTCGTCCATCTCGGCACCATGGGCGTCTACGGGTACGGCGTTGCCGGCATGAAGATTCCGGAAGGATACCTCACCGTTCGAGTAGCCACCGATACCGGCGAGCACGAGCAGGAAATTCTCTACCCTGCCAACCCCGGCTCAATCTATCACATGACGAAGACGCAGGATCAGCTCTTCTTTTTCTTTTACAACAAGAATGACGGCATTCGGATCACAGATCTCCACCAGGGGATCGTCTGGGGCACGCAGACGGAAGAAACAACGCTCGACGAGCGATTGATCAACCGCTTTGATTACGATGGCGATTACGGAACGGTGCTCAACCGCTTCCTGATGCAGGCGGCCCTTGGCAATCCGCTCACCGTGCATGGAACCGGCGGGCAGACGCGCGCTTTCATACACATTCAGGATACAGTACGCTGCATCGAGCTTGCGCTCGCAAATCCGGCGAAGCGCGGAGAACGCGTTCGCATCATAAACCAGATGACGGAAGTTCATCGCGTGCGCGATCTGGCAGGACTCGTTGCGGATTTCAGCGGTGCCAAGGTCGTATATGTCCCCAATCCGCGCAATGAAGCCGAGGAAAACGATCTCCACGTCGTGAACTCGAGCTTTTTGCAGCTTGGTCTGCAACCGATCACGCTGCGGAGGGGGCTGCTCGAAGAGGTGACGGCGGTCGCCCGGAAATACGCAGACCGATGCGACACTTCAAAGATTCCCTGTGTTTCATGGTGGAACAGCAAGACGCGCGAACGGGCCGATCGCGATGGCCCATGACGAACGCTCGGAACGCCACGCAAAAGCCGAAAGACGCTTTGCCGCGGCGCTGCGTGAATTGGAGCGCAGACCGGATGCTGTCATCGACGTTGGAGTCCGCCGGGGTACCCCTTGGCTCTATGACGTGTACGCGGACGTGCCCTTCGTGCTGGTCGATCCGCAGGAAGGCGGCGCGGCACTCCTGACCTCGCGGCCCAAAGCCTTCGTTTTCGTCAACAAGGCGGCCGGCCGGGCTCCAGGACATCTGACACTTCACGAACAGGGCGCCATGAGCACCTTTCTCACCCGCACCAAGCTCACGGAGGTCCCGACGCACAAATCCTATGACGTGGAGATTACAACGCTGGATGACTTGATCGATGCTCACCTTCCTGCAGCGCGGAAACTTGGGCTGAAGATCGACACGGAAGGCTTCGAGATGGACGTGATTGCCGGTCTCGATAGACATCTTCCGCACATCGATTTCATTATCAGCGAAGCAAGCGTGCTCAATCGATTCGAAGACTCGTACAATTTTTCCGAATTGGTGACGGAATTCTGGCGAAAGGGTTTTCGCTTCTACAATCTGCTGGGCGAGATCGAGACGCGTGCGCCCCGGGTCCATGATTGCATATTCCTGCAGGCGAACGATCCGGCTTTCGACCGGCGCAAGCCCGATACCGACACCAGTGCGGCGTCGGTCAACGTGGTGTCGGACAGTTCAAAGAAGTGACCGGGATTTGTGCAAGATCTGCGCGTAAGCCTCAAAGCAGCGCTGATTGCATGCCGCAAGCATGGAATCGCGGAGCCACTCCGCCATCAGCTGCCTTACGCCCGGCACGCGGCGCTGGATCGAAAGATCCTGCACGTCATTGCGGTTGCGCGTCTTCCAATAGCGCATTGTCAGCTTTCCGTCATTGTCCGCGGCGGTACCTCGATATTTCTTCGCCCGATAGTCGGAGAATGTCCTGACTGCGTAGTGATTGAGCTGTGCGTTCGCCATGGAGCGGTACGCCTCGGGGATGGTGCGGAAGCGTTCGCCGCCGTAAGCCTCGGGCGGGATTTCCACGCCACCACCGTTGAAGATGCGCGGATGTTGGCCCTCGTCAGGTTCAAATGCTGGCATATGGTTGGCCGTGATCTTGAAGTAAGGCCCACCCACGCGCGCCAGGCTTTTGACGATGTTGTTCACCTTGAAGGCCTCTCCTGAGGCGCCGGTCAGCTGCTCGATGACCAGCCCGCCGCGCAGCTGTTCAAGACCTGAATCTCCGAAGAAGCGCATCTGGACGCAGATGATGTCGGCATCCGGCGCGGTGGCGATGAGGTCGGCGATGTTACCCTCACCTGTCTTCACGCACAGGAATTCATCGGGGTCGACCTGCAGGACATAATCGGCGCTCAGGACCAGCCGATGGCGCACTGCATGGTTCAACGCCTTGTTTTGCGGTTGCTCTCCCGGCTGCAGAGGATTGGGAATGTGGGTCACAATGCCCATCTCGGCCAGGCGGTCGAGCAGTGCCGGCGATTCGTCCTCACAATCGTTGGTGTAGATGAGGAAATCCGTCACGCCGATGGACCGGTGGTATGCGATCCACTCAAGCAGGAACCGCCCCTCGTTCTTGGTGAAGGCAACTTCGGTGATCCGTGGGCCGGATGCGGACATATCCAAGCGTTACCGAATCTGTATGATCCGCGCAAAGACAATGACCCGGGGGAGCAATGGCCTTTTATAACAGGCGCAAGCCGATCGAGGTTCTTGCCGCGACCGACGAGGCGCATCGGCTGAAGCCGACGCTCTCCTGGCCTCACCTCGTTGCAATGGGCGTGGGCGCCATCGTTGGCACAGGCATCTATACATTGACCGGCATCGGCGCCGGTCTCGCGGGACCGGCTGTCGTTGTTTCGTTTCTGATCTGCGGCGTGATCTGCGCCTGTGCCGCCTTTTGTTACGCCGAGATGGCCACAATGATTCCCGCAGCTGGCAGCGCGTACACCTATAGCTACTCGGTGCTCGGCGAATTGCTGGCCTGGATCGTCGGCTGGAGTCTGATCCTGGAATATACCGTCGCCGCGGCTGCTGTCTCCATCGGATGGGCCGGACATGCCGAGGCCCTCATCGTGGCCGCGCACTGGCCGGTCCCGAGTGCGCTCATGCACGGCATCGCCGTTGGCGGTCTGGTCAACCTCCCGGCCGTCATCATCGCTGCAATCGTGACGGTGCTATTGATTGTAGGCACGCGCGAGAGCGCGACGCTCAACATCGTGCTTGTGCTGATCAAGCTGTCGGCACTCGTCTTGTTCGTCGTGCTGGCTTCGCAGGCCTTCGATTCCGCGCGCTTCCAGCCGTTTGCGCCATTCGGCTATGGCGCGGTCGCCGATGCGTCCGGGAGGAACTACGGCGTCCTAGCGGCCGCGGCGATCGTGTTCTTCGCGTTCTACGGCTTCGATGCGGTGTCGACCGCCGCGGAGGAAACCAAGAACCCTTCGCGCAATCTTACCATCGGTATTGTGGGCTCGATGGCGCTCTGTACGGCAATCTACATTGTGGTGGCCACCGTCGCGGTGGGCGCCATGTCGTACCGCGAATTCTCGCAGACCCACGATGCGGCGCCCCTGGTCTACATTCTGCAATCGCTGGGCCACGGCACCGCCGCTCACATCGTCGCCGCCGCAGTCGTCATCGCGATCCCGAGCGTGATCCTGGTCCTGATGTATGGCCAGAGCCGCATCTTCTTCGTCATGGCGCGCGATGGCTTGTTGCCGCAATCGCTTGCCGCCGTCAGCAAATCGCGCGGCACGCCAGTCCTGATGACGACGATAACAGGATTGGTGGTGATGGGCCTGGCAGCAACGCTGGACCTCAGCCAGATCGTCGAGCTCGCCAATGTCGGCACCCTCACCGCTTTCATCGCAGTCGCGGTCTGCATGCTCATTCTGCGCGTGCGTGATCCGAACCGGGAGCGTCCGTTCCGCACACCGCTTGCATGGATCGTCGGCCCGTTCTGCATCCTCGGTTGCCTCTATCTCGCCTGGGGCCTGCCGACACGGACGCAAATCTGGTTCTTCGAATGGAACGGCGCCGGGCTCGTGCTCTATTTTCTCTACGGCGTGTGGCGCAGCCGCCTCGCGCGCGCCGGCGCCGGTTAACGCGACCCCGACCGTTTCAATCTTCGGTTAACCGGCCTCGCGTAGGCTTACCGGCCGTGTTGCCGCGGGGCGCAACGACCATGGGCGAACGATTGACCGGCGTCGGATTGGAAATCGATCCACGCAAATTCCTGCACCCGACGCTGACCTTCCTGCGCGAATACTGGGATTCGAAACGCGGCGGCCGTGCCATGCCTTCGCGGTCCGACATCCGTCCCTCCGAACTGAGGGATCATCTCGGCTGGGTGATTCTGGTTGAAGTGCTCCCTGGGTTCGCGGACTTCCGGTACAAACTCGTCGGCACGCTCGTCACGCAATATTACCTCGAGGACACAACCGGCAAGACCGTGCGCGAGGCTTTCGGCCGCAAGGGCGCGGAAGCGGCCCGCAACGGCGTGCTCGCCATGTTCCGCAAATGCGCGCGCGATTGCGTGGTGCTGCGAACCCATGGCGATGCAGGCTGGATTGCGCCGGGCTTCGAAGAGTTCGAATCGATTTGCCTGCCGCTCTCCGACGACGGCGCCCATTGCAACATGATCCTGCATGCCTTCGTCTTCAATCGCGAAAGGGTCATGCTCGCGCGCGAGATTGCCCGGGCCAACGGGGGAAAGATTCTCGTCGAACCGGGAAGCGCCCGCGGCAAGGCGCGGTAGCGCCGGGTTGCAGCCCCCCTGACCCTCGGCTAGCACTTCCGGCCGAGGGAGTCATCGAATGGCGCAAGCAGACCAACCTGCGGCCGGGAGGCAGCGCATCGGCCTGGTCGTAACGGCATCCGCCGCCGGCACCGTTTTCGAATGGTACGATTTCTTCATCTACGGTTCGGTCGCGCCGATCATCGCCAAGCACTTCTTCGCCAGCGCGGGTGAGACGCAGGGTTACATCCTGACATTGCTTACTTTCGCTGCCGGATTCTTCGCCCGACCGTTCGGCGCCATTGTGTTCGGACGCCTTGGCGACCGCACCGGCCGCAAACGCACCTTCCTCGTGACCATTACCGTGATGGGCCTTGCCACCTTCCTGGCTGGTCTGCTTCCCGATGCCCGCATGATCGGTGCCGCAGCGCCGTGGTTGCTGGTCGCCTTGCGCGTCTGCCAGGGTTTCGCAATCGGCGGCGAGTATGGCGGCGCCGCAATCTATGTGGCGGAACATTCCGATCCGCGAAGCCGCGGCAGTTCGACAGGCTGGATTCAGCTGTCCGCCTCGATCGGATTGATCCTCGCATTGGGCGTGATCCTAGTCCTTCAGCGGATGATGGGCGAAACCGCTTTCGCTGACTGGGGATGGCGCGTTCCGTTCTTGCTTTCTGCCGTCTTGCTCGGCATCTCTCTGTGGATCCGGATGCGGCTGGATGAATCGCCACTGTTTCAGCGCATTCGCGAAGAAGGACGTCTCGCCAAGGCGCCGCTCACAGAAGCGCTGTTCCGCCGCGAGAATCTCAAGGTCGTTCTGATTGTGCTCGTTGGTATTCTGATGGGCCAGGGTGTCGTGTGGTACCTGGCGCAATTCTACACGCTATTCTTCCTGCAGCATGTGCTGAGGCTCGACCTCGGGTATGCCACCGCGTTCGTGATGGAGGTCACCGTCATTACCCTCCCGGTCTATCTGTTCTTTGCCTGGCTGTCGGATCGCATCGGCCGCAAGCCTGTGATGCTGGCCGGCCTTTTGCTCGCAGCTATCGCAACGTTCCCCGTCTTCCGCATGCTGACTGAGTCCGTAAATCCCGCGCTCGCCGCCGCGGCTGACAAGGCACCCGTAACGGTCGTTGCCGCGCCATCGGACTGCTCGCTGCAGTTCAATCTCACCGGCACGGCGAGTTTCGTGAGCTCCTGCGATATTGCCAAGTCGGCGCTCACCACTGCCGGAATTCCCTATCGCAATCGCGCGGCAGCCGAAGGCTCGTTCGCGCATGTGAAGGTTGGGTTGGCCGAGGTCGCGAGTCCGGATGGTCGCAACCTGAGCGCAGCCGATCTTGCGGCGGCCAAGAGGGACTTCGAGGTGCGGCTGAAGGCAGCCTTGACCGCCGCCGGTTATCCGGAAAAGGCGGATCCGAAATCCGTCGATACAGGGCGCACGCTGCTCCTGTTGCTCGTGCTCGGGATTGCCGCCGCGGCGCTGTACGCACCGCAGGCCGCCGCGCTGGTCGAACTGTTTCCGACGCGCATCCGCTATACGGCGCTGTCGGTGCCCTACCATGTCGGCGTGGGCTGGTTCGGCGGATTTCTTCCGGCAACGGCCTTTGCGATCGTCGCGGCCACCGGCGATATCTACGCCGGGCTGTGGTATCCCGTGATCATCGCCGGCATCGGGTTCTTCGTGTCGCTGCTGCTCCTGCCGGAGACGTACCGACGATCGATCGAGTAGGAGGCGATGACGTGCGCGAAAAACTTGAATCCCTTCTCGATCGTTATGCCGAAGCGCTGGCGTCCCGCGATGCCCATGCCCTGCCCCTTGGCCCAAGCGTGCGCTACACGGAAAATGGGCAAGCCATCGGATTGGACGAGGGCCTCTGGGCGACGGCCACTTCCGTAAGTTCGCGCCAGATCCGTTTCGTCGATACGGCGTCGGGTAACGCTGGATTCATGGCGGAAGTGTTCGAGCATGGCGCACCCGCTTGCATGACCGTGAGGCTCAAGGTTGAGCAGGACCGCGTCACGGAGATCGAGCACCTCGTCGTCCGCAGCCGCATGAGCCTGTTCAATCCTGAGGGGTTTGTCCGGGAATCTTTATTTCACGGGATCGAGCCCGCGAAGCGCGCATCACGCGCCTTCCTGGAGCAGACCCCGCACCGCTATTTCGACGGCATCGAGCGCGATGACGGCAGCATCATCCCTGTAGAGGACGATTGCCTGCGTCTGGAAAACGGAGTCCAGACTGTGCTTGCCAGTGAGACAGATTTCGCGTCCAGCACGGCAAGTCAGGGATTCAATCTGTTCCGGATGGGTGTCGCCGCGCAGATCAGCACGGGCTTCTTCGCGTTCCTGCCGCGGATTCGCGACCGGCGCATTGCCGTGGTCGACGAGGAACGCAGCATGGTGCTGGCAATCTGCATTTTCGACCATCCCGGCAAGCTGACATCGGTGAATGTGAAGGGTTTCGGGGACCTCAAGCTGCCGCCGATATTCTGCACGCCCTTCAGCGGGCTCGTCTCCGAGCTGTTCCAGGTCGAGAGCGGCCGCATCCGTGCGATCAACGCCACCATCGACTTCGCGCCATACGGCTACCGGACCGGCTGGTGATCGGCGTCATTGCGATGTCGCCGCACCATCGATTGGTGGATCACTTCACCTCGATCGGAACGCCGGGCTCGCGCTTCGTGGGGTGAATAACGAGCGAGGATTTCACGCTCGCCACGCTCTTCGCCGCGATCAGCGTATCGGTGACGAAGGACTGAAACGACGACAGATCCTTCGCGACGCATTTGAGGATGAAATCGACCTCGCCCGAAAGCATGTAGCACTCGCGCACTTCGGGCCAGCCGCGCGCCTGTTCTTCGAACCGCTTCACCTCCGTCTCAGACTGGCTCGTGAGTCCGACGAAAACGAACGCGCTCACTTCGTAGCCGAGATGCTTGGGATCGACGTCGGCGTGATAGCCCTTGATGTAGCCGGCCTTCTCCAGCGCGCGCATCCGGCGCAGGCACGGCGGCGCGGTGATCTTCGCGCGCCGCGACAACTCGACATTGGTGATGCGGCCATTGGCCTGGAGTTCGGACAGGATGCGCAGATCGATGGAATCGAGTTTGTGGTGTTCCATGGCGGGGCAGTTTGGTTGGCGGGGCGCATTAAACTCCGCTCATCCGTCCAGAGCAATAAAATTTCTCTGGCCGGTTGCGGGTTCCCGGAGCGGAGCTTACCCTCCCCTCCGCTTTGAATTTGCCTGCCCCGCCCGATGGCTAGCCCTTCCCGCGATATCGCCGAAATCCTCGAGACCCTGGACGTCGTGGCCTGGAACGGGCCGATCGCGACCAACATGCCCGTTTCGGCGACCGAGGCTCTGGAAGACGGCAAGGTCCTTTATTTCCCGCGTCTTGCCTTTGCCCTTCCTGACGCGGAGCGGCGGTTTCTAAACCCGGAGGTCGCCGACGCGACGGCCAAGAACGTCAGCTACAACCCGCGCACCGGAGCGTTGAAACACGCGGTCGGGTCGGAGGCGGACCAAACCCGCATCCGCGAGATGTTGTGCCGCTACAGCGAACATGCCGTCGCTTTGGCCAAGCTGCTGCTGCCACACTACGCCGGCGCGCTTGAGATAGGCCGCACGAGTTTCCGCCCGGCGGAAATCAAGGGCCGGGCCCTCAGTCCGCGCAAGGATGATACGCGGCTCCATGTGGATGCGTTTCCATCCACGCCCACGGCCGGCAAACGGATTTTGCGCATGTTCACCAATGTCAATCCGGACGGTTCGGGCCGCGATTGGCGCCTCGGCGCATCCTTCGACGATGTCGCGCAGACCTTCGTGAATCACGTTCCGCGCCGCATGCCCGGCGCGGCATGGGCGATGAATCTGATCGGCGCCACGAAGTCGTACCGCACACCTTACGATCACGCGATGCTCTGCATTCACGACACGATGAAGGCGGACGATACCTATCAGCGCGACGTGACGCAGAATGCTTTCAGCTTCCCGCCCGGCTCGACCTGGATGGTGTACACGGACAAAGTCAGCCACGCGGCGACGGGCGGTCAGCATCTGTTCGAGCAGACCTTCTACTTGCCGGTCGCGGCGATGGTGGACCAGTCGAAGTCGCCGCTGCGCATTCTGGAGCGCCTGTCCGGCCGCGCGCTTGCATGACATCGGTAGATAAGACCTGGGTGGTCACGGAAGGCATCGCGGGCATGGAGAACCAGTGCCTGGGATTGGCCGAGCGGCTGCCACTCCCAATCCGGACGTTTCATGTTGCTCTGAAACCGGTCTGGCGTTTGTTGGCGCCGCACACGATCGGATCGCCTCTTGACCACGTCACCGGATCGAGCGATCGCCTGATGCCGCCATGGCCACGGCTGCTGATTGGGTGCGGCCGCCAAAGCATTCCCTTCTCCCTTGCCGTGAAGGCAGCAAGCGGTGGCGCGACACTGACCGTGCAATGTCAGGACCCGCGCATCGATCCAGCGAAGTTCGATCTCGTGATTCCGCCTGAACACGATGGGCTCTCCGGTCCGACCGTGTTTCCCATCGTCGGCAGCCCGAACAGGATCACGCCCGAACGCCTCGCTGCGGCCCGCACCGAATTCGCTCCGAGGTTCGAACCGTTACCGGCGCCGCGGGTCGCGGTGCTGCTTGGCGGCTCAAGCCGAACCCATGGCGCGCTCGATCCGGCCGCGGCGGAAACGCTGGGCGCTCTGTTGCGGACGGTCGCATCCGGCCACGGATTGATGCTCAGCTCATCTCGCCGCACGCCTCCCGCCTCCGCGGAGGTCATCAAAAGGCACCTTGAGGGAACCGGCGCGTTCATCTGGGATGGCAGTGGCCACAATCCCTATCTGGGCATGTTGGCGTGGGCTGACGCCTTCGTGGTCACTGCTGATTCGGTCAACATGATCTGCGAGGCCGCGACCACCGGGAAGCCCGTGCACGTGTTTTCCCTGCCGGGCGGGAAGAGGAAGGCGCAACTATTCCAGCAATCCATGGCGGCGCGTGGAATAACGAGGCCCTTTGCAGGTCACGTCGAGCAATGGTCGTACGTGCCCCTGGATGAAACAGGACGGGCCGCTGCGCGCATCAAATCGCTCCTTGACGCGCGCGTCCCCGCTCCCGATATCAACGGCTAGGGGCAAGGCGCGCGTAAGCCAGCGCGGGCGCGTCCCTCGGGAGCGCCGATGGCGGATATCCATTCCAAGGTTGTGATTCTTGGCAGTGGCGCGGCAGGCGCAACCGCGGCCATTTATGCCGCTCGTGCCATGCTCAAGCCCATCATGATCGCGGGTCTTCAGCCGGGCGGCCAGCTCACCATCACCACCGAGGTCGAAAACTACCCGGGCTTCGCCGAGGCCATCCAGGGGCCGTGGCTCATGGAGCAGATGCAGGCCCAGGCCGAGCATGTCGGCACCACGATCATCCAGGATACGATCACGGCAGTCGACCTCGCGAAGCGGCCGTTCACCCTGATCGGCGATTCGGGCGACCGCTACATCGCCGAATCCCTCGTCGTCGCGACCGGCGCGCAAGCGCGCTGGCTCGGCTTGCCGAGCGAGGAGAAGTTCAGGGGCTTCGGCGTCTCGGCTTGCGCCACCTGCGACGGCTTTTTCTTCCGCGGCAAGCAGGTGGCTGTCGTCGGCGGCGGCAATACCGCGGCCGAGGAAGCGCTGTTTCTCACCAACTTCGCCGACAAGGTGACGCTGATCCATCGCCGCGCGACCTTGCGCGCCGACAAGACCAATCAGATGCGCATTGCCGACAATCCGAAAATTGAAATCATTTATGATTCCGTCGTGGATGAAGTCACCGGTACAGAGAATCCGCGCGGCGTCACCGGTGCGAAGATTCGCAATCTCGAGACTGGCGAAACCCGCACACTGAAGATCGACGGATTCTTCGTCGCGATCGGCCATACGCCGGCCACTGAGCTGTTCTTCGGCCAGCTCGATCTCGACGGCGACGGTTATGTGATCACCGCTCCGGACTCGACGCGCACCAATGTGCCCGGCGTGTTCGCGGCGGGCGATGTGAAGGACAAGGTGTTCCGGCAGGCCGTGACCGCGGCCGGAATGGGCTGCATGGCAGCTCTGGAAGCCGAGAGGTTTCTGGCCGGCGGTCACTAGGCGCCGGATCGGGAGGGCGTCATGGACTGGGACAAACTGAGGATCTTTCACGCGGTGGCTTCGGCCGGCAGCTTCACCCATGCCGGGCAGATGCTGGCGCTCAGCCAATCGGCCGTGAGCCGCCAGATCAGCGCGCTGGAAGAGGAAATCGCCACGCCGCTGTTTCAGCGTCACGCCCGCGGGCTTACGCTGACCGACGAAGGCGAATTGCTCTACGGCGCGGTCAGTGACGTGCTGTCGCGCCTGGGGCAGGCGGAAGAGGCCCTGAAGAACGCGCAGGCAGCACCCCGCGGTTCACTCAAGATCACCTCAAGCCACGGATTGGGTACATACTGGCTTCTGCCGCGCATCAACGAGTTCCTGCGCGATTATCCCGAGCTGAAGGTCCATCTCGTGTTCGAGGACCGCGAGCTCGATCTCGCCCAGCGGGAAGCCGATCTTGCCATCCGCATGCGTGCGCCCGTCCAGGCCGATCTCATCCAGCGCAAGCTGTTCACGGTGCACTACCATCTCTACGCGACGAGCGAATATCTCGCCCGTCACGGCGCGCCGAAGACGATGGAAGAGCTCGCCAGGCACACCCTTGTCGCCTACGGCGAGACGGCGGCGCCGGAAATCCGCGATGTGAACTGGCTGATCGACACGACGCGCCGCATGTCCAACGGCGACGGCCGGGCGCTGCGCATCAACAACATCACCGGCATCCTGCACGCGACCGAAGCCCATGTGGGCATCGCCGCCCTGCCCGATTATGTCGCATCCGAGCGGCCGCACCTCATTCGCGTCATGCCCGACGTCGAAGGTCCGACCTTCGACGTGCACCTCGTTTATTGCGATGCGCTCCGCCAATCCAAGCGCGTGGCCGCGTTCCGCGACTTTATCGTCCGCGCCGCGAAGGATTGGAAATTCTAGTCCGCCGCTCTTGAAACGGCACCAAGGGTGACCACTTTGAGGATGGTCGCCAGGGCCAGCCCCCGGCCGGCGACAAGCCTCCGCCTTCCTCCCCTTAGGCGTGAGACACCCAAGCAGGAGCCGGAGCGACCCCCTCGCCCCGGCTCTTTGCTGCACCTTACCGGCGCGCGGCAGATGCGATCGACAGGCAATCCGCCAGATAGGCACGCAACGCGGCCGCTTGCGCGATCAATCCCGGGCGGAAATTGGATCTGCGAAAGGATTGAGCTGCGAGCTTTCGCATCTCTGGGCGCCGCAATGTCGTATCCATATCGACAGCGCATTCCTCGAGGCCCATCCATTCGTACAGTCCCCTGACTTTCGAGGTTACACCGCCTCCCCGCAGGGCGAGACCGAGACAAGGCAATCCAGCACGGATGGCGAAGATGCAGCCGTGGTACCGCTCACTCACGACCAGGCGCGCGCGGGCAAGCAATGCCGTCAATTCTTCGAGTGTTTGGACGTAGTGGACGCTCGCCCCGAACATCGCATCGAAGCCGCTTTTCCGGTCGCTCGGCTCGTTCAACGCCACGACGCGATCGGTTTCGCTGCGAAACAGCCGCCTGACCGTATCCTCGTAGAAGGGCCGTGTTTCCGGTGTGAGCTTTGCAGGAATCCAGACGATACCTTCGCGCTCTTCCGGAAGGGATGGAGTTTCTCCCGGCAACGGCGGCGCAAGCAATATTGGATCCATTGCGATACGCACGTCCTTGCGCACTTTCAAGGCGCATTTTTGCGAGTACCGGTCACGCACGGAAAACGCCGCGCAACTCCTCACGAAGGCCGCAGCGTTGCGCGCATGTTGTGTCGTGACGCCAAGCGCGACGCCGCACATGGGCTTGCGGATGCCCGCAACCCAGGCCTCGTTGTGCAAGGGCCGGTGGGGGCTCGCCAGCAATCCACCGCCGCCAACGAGCAGCAAATCGAACGAGTTCAGCGTCTCAAAATCGTCGAGCTTGGGCCGCGGCACAAGCTCCATGCCGTCGGTCGGATAAACGATATCGCGGCCGTTCATTGAAATGGAAGATATTGAGCAGGTCGGATCCAGTTCGCGCAGGATTGTCGCGATGGCCAGCGCCTGGTATTTGTCGCCGAGGTTTCCGTTCCCGAAGGCGCCGATCAGCGCGATACGAAGGGGCAGTGTTTCGTCCACGTCCAATCGCAGGGATGCGTCCCCAAGCCCCTTCTCCGCCCTCGAAACCTCATTCATTTTTGCCGGTCTCGTCTTCCATTTCTTCGCTAGGTTTTGGGGGTGAGTTCATTCACCCGGCGGACCTTCCGCAAGGTGCTCGCCAGCGCTGCCTCAAGCGGCTGAAGAAGAACGGTTGCGTCGCCCGGACCGTTGAGGCTAAGCGAGTTTTGCAACTCATCCAGCAATCGCAGCGCGTTCACAATCAACATTCCCGTTTCAGCGCGGTGAACCTCCTGAATGGACGCAGCCTTCTCATTTGCTTCCGCAGCTATCTCGCGGCCCAATGATTGGAGCTCGTCCTTCGGTTCATACACGAGTCCGTCGCGGCTGATCCTGCCCACCACTCGGGTCGTGCCGTCCATCTTTGCCAGCAATTCGTATCGACCTTGCCTTAGCCGGATTTCGACCTGGGACATATCAACCTCTCGCATCGTCCGCCATCTGGCCGGGCGCTAACTGCACGAACTTCGCAAGCGCCAGACGGTGTTGCCCCACCACTGACTGGATGCCAAGATATCCGGCGATCGGGCGGCGGAGACAAGCGGTTCATGGCGGACGCGCTATACTATGATGCAAAAATTCGCTCGGTTCAGCAGTGGCGACTGCTTCATGCCATGGCCGAGGGAACGCGTCCAATAGCGCTGCGGCCGGAATATTCCGGCGGGATATCCCAATTGCAGAAAATCTTTGCCGCCCCCCTGGGTCAGGGCGCGGGAACGGCTATTTCGTCCGATTTGATCGGCATCGACACGCTAAAGCCTCTGACACGACTTGGTCGAATTGAGCGGCCCCTCATTATTCCGCGCGAGATTGCAGATCACTGCAAGAAGCTTTGGGCCCCGAAACGAGAGATTGAATTCAGTTTCATAGGGCTCAGTCACTGGGGCCGCGCCCGCACCCTGTCGGACTGGCACCTCCGCAACTTTCATTCCGTGCCTTCGATCCCCACACTTGGACCCCGCGAAAACATGGCCAACCGCCTCAGTGAGGCTCTTTCCAGAGGTAACCGCATAGCCATTTTCTTTTCCGAACGGGGACGGGCGTTTCCCATGAAAGTCTGGGACGAAGACTATCACGCAATGCTGGGGAATACTGTTTTCAGTCTTTGTCCCGATGGCGACCAAATCTGGAGCTACCGCTTTTTCGAGTCGATTCTGTGCGGCGCGATTCCGGTCATACAATCGAATTGGCCCTGTTATGAGGGATTCAAATTCTTCACCCTCAATCAGCTGGTTGGCGAACTGTCCTATCGGCCGGAGGATGCAGCAGCCAATTTCGAGCTGTGCGTCGCGCGCCTCACTGTGAGCAAGAAGGACCTTGATGGCGAACTTGCGAACGCGTGACTTGCCCCACGCTGATCGTCACCAGGTTCCGCGGGTTGTGCCCCCGGCGCAACTGATCCGTCGAAAGGAAACGGCATGAACGAGCATCTGTCGGGGAGGATCGGCGAAGCCTATGTCTTCTGAAGGCGCCGAGCTTCGGGAGCTGGCGGAAAGAGTCCCTCGCCTGCACGTTCGAACCATATTCGACGTGGGCGCAAACACCGGCCAAACCGTGCGGCTGTTTCGCAGAGTATGGCCGGATGCGTCGATCCTTGCGTTCGAACCCGTGCAGTCCACGTTCGAGCGGCTGCAAGCGAATGTCGCATCCGACACGGACACAAGGTGCTTCCGCCTTGCCTTCGGAGATCAGCGCAGCCGGGCGCGAATGTCGTCCAAGCCGCTCGGCACCATGAACCGGATTGTCGCCGATTCATCGCCGGGCGACGTCGCACAGGAAGAGGTCGAGGTTGAGACGGGGCAGCACTTTTGCGCCGGCCAGGGCATTTCCGCCATCGACTTTCTGAAAATCGACGCCGAGGGATTCGATCTGAAGGTCTGCCGCGGTTTTGAAGCGATGCTGAGGGAGCAGAAGGTGGCGATCCTGCAGCTCGAAGTCGGCCTGCAGCTCCATGACAAGCGGCACATTCCGCTTCACGAATTCCAGACCTATCTCGATTCCCTCGGTTATCGATTGTTCAGAATCCACAATCAACGCATCGATCCGAGACGCCCGGCGGGGCGCAGGGGAAATGCAATTTTTGTCTCGGACCGCACAATCGCGGAAAACACGATCGAACAGCCGCGAAGTTGAAGTCTCGGGAACGATCGACGGAGAAACGCAACGAGCCGGGCGTGCCCCGGCTCGTTGCTTTCGCATCTAGGTGAGTGCGCGCGATGTCAGCAGGTAACTGATCCCCGTCGTCAGGAAGTTGACGCCGAGCAGGATACCGAGCGCCACCTCCGAAATCGCGGGCAGTCCCACCGCGATCACGATGGCGAGGATAATGCTGGCAAGCCCGGAGATGAGCATCCAGATCCACGCGGGATTGGGCCGCATCTCAAAGGCAAGCCCCAGCTCCACCGCCCCCTCGATGAGGAACAGCACGCCGATCACAATGGTGATCACCAGCGCACCGGCGAGGGGATGGAACAAGAGATACGCACCGGCCGCGATCATCAGCAGCGACGTCAGAAGCGCCCCGAAGAACGGACCGGTTCCGTGGACGGAGAACGCGCCCACCAACAGAAACACACCGGCGAACAGGATGACCCATCCGACAAAGAGCGCGGTTGCGAGCGTCGACACCATCGGGAACACGATGGCGGCGATGCCCACGATGGTCATCAGCAGCCCGACCCAGAACAGATTCTTTGACGCAGCACGAATACGCGAATGAAACAGGCCTTCGCCTGGTGTCACGGTCGTCATGGCTCTCCTCGACGTTGGTTATGCAGCTGCCTTTCGCTGCTGGACAATCTGTTCGGCGATCTTGCCGGACAGTTCCGCGAGATGATCGAACTTCGTTTCGAACGTGCCGACGCCTTGCGTCAGCGAGCGAAGATCGATGATCAATCCGTGCAATTCGGACATCGGCATCTGCGCCTCGACCGTGTCCCAGCCATTCCAGCCGGGGCGGGCATCGAAGCCGAGCAACTGACCGCGCCGGCCGCTCACCACCTGGTTCACTTTCGAGGTCGCGTCATTCGGCACGTGGATGCGCACATGCATGATGGGTTCGAGCAGGACGGGCGAGCAGTTCGGCATACCCTCCTGCATCGCGATGCGCGCGGCCGTCTGGAATGCGGCATCCGACGAGTCGACTGTGTGGTAGGAGCCGTCGACCAGCGCGACCGTGAAGTCCACCACGGGGAAACCGAGCGGTCCTTCCTTCATGTAGTCGACGATGCCCTTCTCGACGGAGGGAATGAACTGGCGCGGCACCACGCCGCCCTTGATCTTGTCCTCGAACACGAAGCCGGAACCGCGCGGCAGCGGTGCGATCTCGACGTGCACGTCGCCGAACTGGCCATGGCCACCGGATTGCCGCTTGTGGCGGCCGTGCTGACGATGCGGCTTGCGGATCGTCTCCTTGTAGGGAACGCGAGGCGTGTGTGTGGCGATCTTGAGGCCGTACTTGCTGGCCATCTTCTCGACCGCGACCTTCAGGTGCATCTCGCCCTGCCCGACCAGCGACATCTGCTGCAGCTCCGCGTCCTGCTCGAAATGCAGCGAGGGGTCTTCTTCCTGCAGCTTGTGGATTGCCGTCGTGAGCTTGACCTCATCCTTTCGATCTGTGGCCTCGATGGCGAGCGAATAGACCGGCGGCAGCTGTTCGATCCCGACCTTGGGCACGGCACCCTTCGCGCTCGACAGCATCTCGCCCGTGGCCACACCTTCCAGGCGTCCAAGCGCCACGGTGTCGCCGGCGTGGGCTTCACCGAGCTTGGTCTGCGCATCGCCCTTGAGCGCGAACATACCGCCGACGCGTGCATCATTGCCGTCATGCGTGTGCAGCACTGCACCATCCTTCAGGTTTCCGGACAGCACGCGCGCCAGCGAAAGCTTGCCGTGCGAGCCGTTGAACGTTTTCAGCACTTGCACGACAGCTTCGCCATTCGACTTGAGGCCAAGGCGCGATGTGACGGCGGCAACGTCCGGAACTTCATGGCGCAGCGCCTTGAGCAGGCGTTCGACGCCATTGTCGCCCTCTGCCGACCCCAGCAACACAGGCACCACGAGCCCTTGCGCCAGTTCCTTCGACAGATCCTCGAACACTTCGTCGCGCGCCGGCTCGATGTCGGACAGCAATTCTTCCATGAGGTGCTCGTCGAAATCGGCGAGCTTCTCGAGCATCTGATATCGCGCCTGCTTCTCCTCATCCCTGGTGTCGCCCTTGAGCTCGATCACTTCGGGGTTTGCGTGCTCGCGGTAGACGAATGCGCGCTCGAGCGCGAGATCGACGAAACCGGTGATGATCCCGTTTTGCGAAATCGGGATCTGGCGCATGAGCAACGGCTTGTCGCTCGCTTCCTGCAATTGCACGAGCAGATCGCGCACATTGCCGGTCGCCTTGTCGATCTTGTTGACGAAGAGGAAATGGGGGATGCCCAGATCGCCGATCCGCTTCAGAAAGGGCTTCAACATCTGCACCTTGTGGCTGTCCGGTTCGCACACGACGACGACGGCGTCGACGCCGGGGAGCACGTTCAGCGTATCCTGCAGGAATTCGATGGAGCCGGGGCAATCCAGAAAGGTGAAGCTTTCGTCGAGATATTTGGTCGTCGCGACATTCACCTCAACGCTCATCTGGCGGGCGCGGGCTTCCGGCGTGAAGTCGCCGACGGTGTTCTTCTGCGCGATGGAACCCTTGCGCGGCGCGGCACCCGTCGACCACAGGATCGACTCGAGCAACGTGGTCTTGCCGCTGCCGTAAGGTCCCACCACGGCCACAGTACGTGGCCCACTTCCTCCATTCTTTTTCGGCATAACCGCCTCCATTACCCCGTTACACATCGGGGTTCGAGGCGCGGCGGGCGCTGGTTTCCCAAGGCATTGGGCGGCGTCACGCGCCCCGCTTTCTGGAAGAAATGTTCGCGCCGATTGGCGGTGCGGGCAAGGGGTTGACGGGGAAAACGAGATTGCCGCAGTGGATGATCGGGCTTGTCGCGCCCTCGGGCCGTATCGGTTAAGCTTCGGAAACCGAAAAGGGAACCAACCGTGCGCGCCATGTGCCTGATCGCGCTTCTGACTGTGCTTGGCGCCTGCAGTGAGGACGATCAGCGTTACCTTCTCACTTACGAGAAGCCCACACATGTGAATGTGGGGCACGCTGCGCCAAACGCGGCTGCCGAGCCGCCATCCCAGGTCGCGGAGGCCGCCACGACGGAAGCGCCCGCACCCCCGCGCCCCATCGCGGTCACGGAAGCTCCGCCCCCAAGCCCGGCACCGTCCATTCCGGCGGCCAGCGCACCGCCCCCGAAGACCACGGCGGACACCGGTTCCGGGGACGTCGCGCCGCCTCCAGATGAGACGCCGCCCGTGGTCGCCGCTCCTCCGGCACCGCCTCCCGCTTCGGACAGGTCCGCACCGGTCGTGGAGCAACCGCCGCCACCGTCCCGTCCTCCGCCGCCCCAACCCGAACCGACCGTTGTCGCTTCGGCAGCGGTGCCGCCGCCCGTTACCCCACCGCAGGCCCAGCCCGAACAGGAAGCGCCGCCGCTGTTTTCCCAGCAGCGCGCACGCCAGCAGACGGCGAACGCGGAGGCGCATTGCAAGCAGATCGCGCAGCAACGCCGGGACGACGCCGAGGCCAACGATTACGACGACGATATGCTGGATCAGATCTACGACGGGACGTTCCGGAACTGCATGAATTGGGAGTCAACGCACCCTTAGGCGGCGGAAGACCAACGTCTCACACCAGGCTCGCGCAGAACCGTTGAATGCGCCGGCACGCTTCTTCCAGCAGATCGTTCGAAGTCGCATAGGAAATGCGGAAGAACGGCGACAGTCCGAACGCCGCGCCGTGCACCACCGCGACCGTCTCGCTCTCCAGCAATTCGCGGGCAAAATCCTCGTCCGTTTCGATGACGGCGCCGGACGGTGCGCGCTTGCCGATCAGCTTGCGGATCGAGGGATAGACGTAGAACGCGCCTTCCGGCTTCGGGCATTCGATCCCGCGCGTCTGGTTGAGCATCGACACCACAAGATCGCGACGCTCCTCGAACACCTTCTGAAATTTCGGGATGAAGTCCTGCGGGCCGTTCAGCGCCTCCACACTCGCCCATTGCGAGACCGACGATGCATTGGTTGCCGATTGCGATTGCAGCTTCGCCATGGCCCTGATGAGCGGCTCGGGTCCTCCGCAATAGCCGATGCGCCAGCCCGTCATGGCATACGCCTTCGACACGCCATTCATCGTCAGTGTGCGTTCGTACAGACGCGGCTCGACCTGGGCCACGGTGTGGAACTTGAATCCGCCGAACACGAGATGCTCGTACATATCATCGGTGAGGATCCACACATGCTTGTGCCTGAGCAGCACATCCGTCAGCGCCTTCAGTTGCTCGCGCGTGTAGCAGGCGCCGGTAGGATTGCCGGGCTGATTGAAGATCAGCCACTTGGTCTTCGGCGTGATCGCGGCCTCGAGCGCGGCGGGCGTAAGGCGAAAGCCATGCTCCAGCTTCGTCTCCACGATCACCGGTTTGCCGCCGCCGAGCAGCACGATGTCCGGATAGCTTACCCAGTACGGCGCCGGCACGATCACTTCATCGCCGGGATTCAGCGTAGCCAGCAGCGCGTTGTAGATGATCGACTTGCCGCCGGGACCGACGAAGGTCTGTTCCGGCCTGTAGTCGAGACCGTTTTCGCGCCTGAACTTCGCCGCGATCGCCTTGCGCAGTTCGGGGATGCCCTCGACCGCGGTATATTTCGTCTCGCCGCGGCGGATGGCGGCGATGGCCGCCTCCTTGATGTTGTCAGGTGTGTCAAAGTCGGGTTCGCCCACGCCAAGGCCGATGACGTCGCGGCCGGCGGCCTTCAGGTCGCGCGCCTTCTGGGTCACCGCAATGGTCGGCGACGGCTGAATCCGCTTCAGCGACTCACTCAGAAATCCAGGCGGCAATTGCGCCATTTACGGGCCCTCCAGCCTTTGACCTAGCAAGCGCGTTACCCTTTCTCAATCCTGGCGCACTAGTCTCCAGGTTCGAGTCTGCGAGCGAAAGCCATGCGGATTGCGGGGATCGTTTTTGCGATCAGTCTGTGTGTTGTGGGCGCGGTAGCGTGCTCGCACGCCAAGCCGCCCGTTGGCCGATGGGAAGGTACCTACGACTCATCCGATGTTGTGGTTGCCGCCCGGCTCGAGATCAATGCATCCGGCAACATCTTCCTCAGCGCGCCCGACGCCATCGACTTTCCGCCGGCGGGCAATGACGAGCGATCCGCAATGCATGATCGCATCGCCTCCGAACTGGCGGACGCCTGGAGCAGTGTGACGCCGCGTGAGTTCGAATTCGACGGTTCGGCGTTTCGCAAGCCTGGCGGCGTCGCTCCCCAAATGGAATGGGATGCATCATCGAAAAAGATGGCCGTGATCGTCTATCTGGAACGGCGCCCGGGAATTCGAATTCCGCTGCGGGCGGTTTCGGATTTCAGCGCCAATCCCTGGCACCCCTGATCACCACTTGGTGAATCCGAAGTAGGCGGCGAGCACAAGAAACGCGAACGCCACGAGGTGATTCCACCGCAGAGCCTCGCCCAGATACGCGACGGAGAAGACGGCAAACACGACGAGTGTGATCACCTCCTGCATCGTCTTGAGCTGTGCGCCGGAGTAGACCTGATAGCCGATACGGTTCGCCGGCACGGCGAGGCAATACTCGAAGAACGCGATGCCCCAGCTGATCGGGATGACCGCCCATAGCGGCGCACTCGGATATTTCAGCTGACCGTACCAGGCGAACGTCATGAAGACGTTCGACATGCTTAGGAGAAGAATGGGCGCAATGTAGGACCAGGTCATGCCGTGCTCACCTCGAAGTGAAGGTTTCCCGGATTTCAGAAAATTGTAGATATGCTGCAAGAGGCTGACTTGCCTTGCAGTTTTCTGCAATCGGCAAGTGGCAGTCACGGCCCAGTGATCGTGCCACGCGTGGCAGCACCCTGTCGGCGGGTATAGGATTCATGGGCCTAATTGATGGAGCCGACCATGAAATCCCAATTCCTTCTGGCGGGAACAGCCCTCGCCCTCCTGATGTGTGCGCCTGCCGGCGCGGCAATCAGCGTACTCGGGAACTCGATCGCCAATAACTGCTATCAGTCTGCCGAATTCGATGCCGACACCAACACCGGCATCCAGACCTGCACCTACGCGTTGGAAAACGAGACGTTGAGCGCGCGCGACAAGGCTGCGACCTACGTCAATCGCGGCATCCTCCGTTCGCGCGCGGGCGACGCCGAAGGAGCGCTCGCGGATTACAACACCGGACTCGGCATCGATTCCAGTCTGAGCGAAGGTTACGTCGATCGTGGCGCGACCTACATCGCGCTCAGGCGATATGACGATGCGCTCCAGGATATCAATCGCGGAATCGAGATGGGGGCGCGGCGGCCTCACATCGCTTATTACGATCGCGCAATCGTCGACGAAGCGATGGGCAATATCCGCGGCGCCTATGAGGACTATAAGAAGGCCGTCGAGCTTCAGCCAGACTTCACGCTCGCGACCGAGCAGCTATCGCGCTTCAAGGTGGTGCGGCACACCGGCGGCGGTGCATAGCGCACGTCTGTTTGATTGAAGCGGACCTGAAACGCGGCGATCCTCCAGCGCCGCGTTTCTTTTTCGACTCACTCAATTTTCTTTTCGCGAGATGAGCGCGCCGTCCGCCTCGCGACAGACTGATACAATTTCATCCCGGACCTGACCTTTCCCTGAGACCCCCGAGGGACCAATCTCGGCCTCGCCAGCGTGAACGGGAATGCGGCTCGATGAAATCTCAACGTCGAATCAAAGACCTGAGCAAGCCGGCAAGTGCATCGAGGTTCTCCCCGAAGGAAGACGGTGTCGCGGCTGCGCTACTTATCGGCGCTCCACAACAGCGCGGCTGCGCGGGCGGCCGAACCGGCTCTTGGTCCCCGAAACTGGAGCTATGTTCGGTCGCCCATTCTTTCGCCGGGCAGAGGCACTATTGCGAAGCCCTGAGCCCCGCTCATTGAAGGCATGACCACCCTGCCGGTCGTGACAGGCCTTGCGGCAAGGCGCGGGCCTCCTAAATCTCCCTTCTAGGGCGACCTTTGTATTGGGACGGGCACAGGGTATTAAGAGCGCGGGTGCGCGGATCCCAAAAAAGCGTGACGAGCGAGTAGTCTGATGAAATTGCTGCTGCAATCTGCCTCTGTTGTTGCCTTGGCCGTGGCCCTGGCGGCCTGCCAGACCGAGGTTCCCCAAGTTCTGGCGCCGAAATACGTGCCATCCAACTTCAGCTCGCCCACGGTTTCGAACGCACAAATCTGGCCTGCGGCCGAATGGTGGAAGTCGTTCAACAGCGACGAAATGACCGGATTTGTCGCATCCGCGCAGACGGACAATCTGGACATGGCGGCCGCCGCCGCCCGGGTGCTGGAGGCCGAACAGCAGACCGACATCGCACGGTCCGCCCTTTTCCCGACCATCGATCTGGAAGGAAACGCCCAGCGAGGCAAAAGCTCGACCACCTTCGCTGATCCCATTACGCACAAGACCATCACCCAATCCGTGACTGGCAATAACTTCAGCCTCACCGGCAACGCCACATACGAGATCGATCTCTGGGGCAAAGCGCGCGCCAATCTTCGCTCGGCCGACGAATTGCTCAAGGCCTCGCAATACGCGCAGGAGGTCGTGGCGCTCACCACCGTTTCGGCGGTCGCGACCACCTATCTCGACGTGCTGGCGCTGCGGGAGCGCATCGAAATCGCGCACCAGAACGAGGACGCCGCCAAACGCATTCTGACCATTGTTCAGGCCAAGGTCGCCAACGGCGTATCCTCGCGACTCGATCTCGCGCAGCAGCAGGCCGTTCTTGCGGCAGTTCAGAGCGCCATCCCTCCGCTCGAGGAGCAGGAGCGCGAAGCCCGCTATGCGCTTGCCATTCTGCTTGGCCGCGTTCCGGAGGGCCTGGTCGTCGAGGCCAAGAATTTGAACGGCATTGCCGTTCCAACTGTCGCGCCCGGCCTGCCGTCCGAACTTCTGCGCCGCCGCCCCGACGTGGCGGAAGCGGAAGCCAATCTCGCCAGCGCGCACGCCAACGTAGACGCGGCCCGTGCCGCATTCTTCCCCGATCTCAGCTTAACGGGCTCTGGCGGGGTGACGAGTTCCACGCTTGGATCGCTTTTCAAGAACGGGGCGTTCGGCTGGGGCATCGGCGCAAGTCTCCTGCAGACGATCTTCGACGGTGGATTGCTGGCGAGCCAATACGATCTGACCAAGGCGCAGCAGGAAGAGCTGGTCGCCACCTACCGCAGCACCGTTCTGAACGCGCTGTCCGACGTGGAAACCACGCTCGGCCAGGTGTCGAGCCTCGCGGATGAAGAACGCTACAAGCGCGACCAGGTGAACGCATCGGCCGAGGCCTTCCGCATTTCCGAACTGCAATATCGCGAAGGCGTGACCGACCTGTTGAACCTGTTGACGGCTCAGCAGACCCTGTTCACGGCCCAGGATGAGCTCGTGCAGATCAAGCTCGCCCGCATCCAGGCCGACGTCGGACTGTTCAAGGCGCTCGGCGGCGGCTGGAGCCAGGTGCCCGAGGCGACGACGCAGAGCCTACCGGCTCAAACCACCCCGGTGGCCGCGCCGCCTCCAGCAGCTGCGCCACAATCGAGCTCGACGACGCCTGTGCCGGCCACGCCTCAGCTCCAGCCTGCGCAACCGGCCGATTCGGGGACCGCGCCGCCACAGCGCCGCTGAGCGCAATTTAATTAACTTATGACACGTTTGCGCGCAACATTTTGATATAAGTTAATTTTGCTGGCCGAAACATTACCCCGATGATAGGTTCAACGAAGGGTTGGGGAGGCCTTCCCCGATCCTTCCGAAACCTCCGAACCTTTGAAGGGGACCACGCATGAAAGCGCGTATTGCGTCGCTGGCGTTGCTAGCGACATCAGTAATCGCATCAATGGGTCTTGCGGCGACCGCTGATGCGAGATCGACCGGCGCGAAGCCGATGTTCACAGTCGTTCCGGCGAACGCGCCGGGCCACATCGCACCCATCAATCAGGCCAGCCAACTCGTGCAATTCAACGGCGGATTCACCGACCTGCTCGGCCACGCGATTCACTACACCATGGTCGGAACCGATCCGACTTCGACGAACACGACGACGACCATCAACGTCGTTGTCATCCCGATCATCATGAAATACGGCGCCAGCAACGGCAACATGACCTTCAACCCCAAGAAGGACAAATACCCGGACGGTATCAAAGTCCTGAAGCGGATGGAGAAATCGCCGATCTTCACCAACAACCCGTTCACTGTTGCCGGGCAGAACATCGGCAACACCCAGTACATCGACGCCTTCCAGCGCGGCAATTTCTGGAATGTCGGTGTGTCCGGTGAACCGAGCTATCATGTTCTCCTTCACATCGTGAAGGTGATGAAACCGCTCAAGATCAGCCCGACATCGTCGCAGGGTCACGTCGTGACCAACCCGTTTGGCACCATTCCGGTCGGTGAAATGAGCATCAATGCATTCGACCCGATCCTGAACAGCTACATCACTTCGCACTCGGCTGATATCCATCCTGACGTCCTCCCGCTCTTCATCACGGACAACATCTTCCTCACGCAAGGCGGCTGCTGCATCGGCGGTTATCACAGCACCCGCGGAGGTCCTCCCGGCGGCCAGACCTACTCCTACACCACGATGGTCACTGAGGACGGTTCGTTCTCCGAAGACATCTCCGCGTTGTCGCACGAGATCGGCGAATGGCAGGATGATCCGTTCACCAACAACCACGTGAACTGCAATGACAACAGCATCCTCGAGGTCGGTGATCCGCTCGTGCCGGTCGGCGAATTCGGCACCTTCCCGCTGACCGAAGGCGGCTTTACCTTCCACCCCCAGGATCTCGTGTTTCTCGCCTACTTCGGCGCGCCGATCACGACATCGGTCGGTAATCAGTACAGCTTCAACGCCCAGATGACACACGTCTGTCCCGGTCAGTGAAACATGGGACAAACCCGAATAAGGAAAGGGGCCCGCAAGGGCCCCTTGTTCTTTTCATCTTGTCTCGTGGGAGATGGTTTCGTGCAATGATTCCGTAATGTCCGATAGCATCATGAACTTTATGAAATGCACCTTTCATCACGTTCATCGTGCCGCCACGTGAACTGCATGATAGGTTCGCGCCCGGTTGGGGCAAGATCTCCGAATCTTCCGAAACCTCGCGAACCTTGAAGGGGACCCTCGCATGAAAACGCGTTTCGCGTCGCTGGCTGCGCTGGCGACTTCTGTAATTGCATCGCTCGGGCTTGCCGCCACGGCCGATGCAAGGAACCCGGCCGCCAAACCGATGTTCGTTGTCGTTCCTGCCAATGCGCCAGGCCACATCGCGCCGATCAACCAGGCGTCCCAGCTCGTACAATGGAGCGGCGGGTTCACCGATCTGACGGGCCACGCCATTCACTTTGTCATGGTCGGGACAGACCCGACTTCGACGAATACGACGACGACAGTCAATGTCATCGTTATTCCGATCAAAATGGTCTTCGGCGCCACCAACGGCAACATGACCTTCAACCCCAAGAAGGACAAGTATCCGGACGGCGTGACGGTCCTCGCCCGGATGAAACAGTCCCCGGTCTTCACCAACAACCAGTTCACGATCGCCGCCCAGAACATCGGCAACACGCAGTACATCGACGCTTTCCAGCGCGCGAATTTCTGGAATGTCGGCGTGTCCGGTGAATCGAGCTATCACGTGCTTCTGCACATCGTGAAGGTCGAAAAGCCGCTCAAGATTGCCCCCACCTCCTCGCAGGGCAAGGTCATCACCAATCCGTTCGGCACGATCAAGGTCGGCACGATGAACATCAATGCGTTCGACCCGATCCTGAACAGCTACATCTCCTCGCACTCCGATATCAAACCGGATACGCTCCCGCTCTTCATCACGGACAACGTCTTCCTCACACAGGGTGGTTGCTGCATCGGCGGCTATCACAGCGCGCGCGGCGGACCTCCGGGCGGCCAGACCTACTCCTACACCACCATGGTCACCGAGAACGGCTCGTTCTCCGAAGATATCGATGCGCTGTCGCACGAAGTCGGCGAATGGCAGGACGATCCGTTCACCAACAACCACGTGAACTGTAACGACAATAGCATTCTCGAAGTTGGCGACCCGCTCGAGACATTCGCCAACTATGGCACGTTCACGCTGACCGAGGGCGGATTTACCTATCATCCGCAGGATCTCGTGTTCCTCGCCTATTTCGGCGCGCCAATCACGACATCGGTCAACAATCAGCTTAGCTTCGACAACATGATGACAAACGTCTGCCCCGGTCAGTGAAATACGGACGCAGCCAAACCGATTGAAAGGGGGCCCGGATGGGCCCCCTTTGTCTTTCATCACGCTGTTTCCCAATTCACCAGAAGCCTTCGATCTCACGTTCTCGCCCTCCGATATTTGTGGGCCGGCTCTGGTCGGCGGCGCGACTCCTTGATAGCTTTCACCTGGCTGGGGTGATCTCCATCCTCCGAAACATCCGAACCTTTGAAGGGGAGTCTCGAATGAAATCGCGTATCGCGTCGCTGGCCTTGCTGGCGACTTCTGTAGGTGCATCGCTCGGGCTGACCGCCACGGCCGATGCGAAGGACACGACCGCCAGGCCGATGTTCGCCGTCTATCCGATGGCATTGCAGCCCGCCAATCCAAACGAGACGCCGAGCAAGGCGTTGACCGTCTGGAGCGGCAGCTTCACTGACCAGACGAGCCGCAAAATCACTTTCAAGATGGTCGGCACCGATCCGACTTCGACCGACACCACGACGACGGTCCAGGTGGTCGTGATTCCGGTCTCCTTCCAGTACAGCGCCACCTACGGCAACAAGCTGTTCGACCCGACTGTCGATACGATCGGCGCGAAGAGCGTCATCAACTTCATGAAGAGTTCGCCGATCTTCAAAGCGGCGGACTTCAAGTCCGGTACGGTGGACGTCGGTACGACCCAGTATATCGACGCTTTCCAGCGCGGGAATTTCTGGTCGACGGTGCAGGGCGAGCCGGACTACCACGTGCTGCTCAAGATCAAGACGGTGATGCCGACCCTCGTGATCACCGTTCCCGACAATCTCGGCTCCGTGATCACCAATCCCTGGGGAACGATCCCGACCGGACAGTATGACTTCAATCACATGAACAGCGCGATCCTTGCTTATCTGAACTCGCATACCAAGCAGATCAAGCCGAACATGTTCCCGCTCTTCATCAGCGACGACGTCTATCTGACGTCGGGCGGCTGCTGCATCGGCGGCTATCACAGCGCGCGCTCCGGCACCCAGACCTTCGGCTACACCACGATGGTCACCGAGTCGGGCGACTTCTCCGAAGACATCTCGGCCTTGTCGCATGAAGTCGGCGAATGGCTGGACGATCCGTTCACCAACAACCATGTGAACTGCAACGACAACAGCATTCTCGAAGTCGGCGACCCGCTCGAGACTCTGTCGCAGTTCGGCACCTTCCCGTTCAAGGTCGGCAAGACGACCTACCATCCGCAGGATTTGGTCTTCATCGGCTATTTCGGCTATCCGACGCCCTATCCTTCGGTGAACGGCTGGCTGAGCTTCGACAACAAGGAGCACGGCATCTGCCCGGGCCAATAGGTCTCAGGCAATGCGAATGGATGCGACAAGGGGCCCGAACGGGCCCCTTGTTCTTTTTCCCTGCATCCGTGAATTCGGCTAGCGGTGACCGAGAACCGGATGCGGCGCGTAGGGTTCCGCCAGCGATTTCAACTCACCCGGGTCGAGCTTGAGCGACACGGCGGCGATCGCATCGTCCAGGTGATGCGCCTTGGAGGCGCCGACAATCGGCGCCGTCACGCCCGGTTGCTGCAGCAGCCACGCCAGTGCCACTTGCGCATTGGAGACGCCGCGCTTGGCCGCGATCTGGCTCACCCGTTCCACCATGGTGAAGTCGCTGTCCTGATAATACATCATGTGGGCGAACTGATCGGACTTCGCGCGCGTGGTTTCGCCGCGATCCTCCTTGCGCCGGTTGCCGGCAAGGAACCCGCGCGCCAGGGGACTCCACGGGATCACGGCGATGCCCTGATCGCGGCACAGCGGCATCATCTCGCGCTCTTCCTCGCGATAGACGAGATTGTAGTGGTTCTGCATCGCCACGAAGCGCGTCATGCGCATGGCGTCGGCGCGATAGAGGTATTTCGCGAACTGCCATGCAAACATCGACGAGGCGCCGACATAGAGCGCCTTGCCCGCTTTCACCACATCGTGCAGCGCCTCGATGGTTTCCTCGACCGGCGTGGTCGGATCGAAGCGGTGGATCTGGTAGAGGTCCACGTAGTCGGTGCCCAGCCGCTTCAAACTCGTATCGATCGAGTGATGGATGTGCTTGCGCGCAAGGCCCATCTCGTTGGGTGTCCTGCCCATCGGGTTGAACACCTTCGTGGCGATCACGGTTTCCTCGCGCCGCGCGCCCAGCCGCTTCAGCGACCGGCCCAGCACCTCCTCGCTCGCGCCGTCGGAATACATGTCGGCCGTGTCGAAGAAATTGATCCCCGATTCGAAGGCTCGTGCGATGAAGGGAAAGCTCGCCTCTTCATCCAGCACCCAGTCGCGCCATTTGGGCGAGCCATAGGTCATGCAGCCGAGACAGATGCGCGAGACCTTGAGGCCGGTCTTGCCGAGATTGGTCATGTCCATGTCGGGATCCTCGCTGGCTTGGATGGCGTCACCAGCGCTTTACGCCCGCGGCAAGTTGCGCCGCAAGCGGATGATTTCGTTTGACGGAAAAGAAAGACCCTCCCCCCGATTTCGGGGAGAGGGTCTGAAGGAGGCCGATTGTTCTTGCGCCTACTTGCCGGTGTGCGCCGAGCTTGCCGGTGTGGGAGCCGGTGCGGCCGCTGGCGCCTTCGAATCCGTCACCGGCTTCAGGCCGCGGTGTTCGAGCATCGGACCGATGTCCGGATCCTTGCCGTAGAAGGCGCGGAACATCGGGCCGTAATCCTCGGTGCGCCCCTTCGACAGGATCATGTCGCGGAATCGCTGGCCATTGGCGCGATTCATTCCGCCATGCGCTTTGAACCAGGCATAGGCGTCGTCGTCGAGCATCACAGTCCACTGATAGGCGTAGTAGCCCGCGGCGTAGCCATTGGACCAGATGTGCAGGAAGTAGCTCGAGCGGTAGCGCGACGGCACATAAGTGAAGTTGGTGTTCGTCGCCTTCAGCGCGTTCGCCTCGAAGGTGTCGACATCGCTCACCTTCTGGTCCGGGGTCAGCATGTGCCACTGCATGTCGAGTTCGGAGGCCGCCAGCAGTTCGCCAAGCTCATAGCCCTGGTTCCAGGTCTGCGACTTCTTGATCTTGTCGACGAGGGCCTGCGGGATCGGCGCGCCGGTCTTGTAATTCACCGCGTAGTGCTTGAGCACGTCGGGATAGAGCGCCCAGTGCTCGTTGAACTGCGAGGGGAATTCCACCCAGTCGCGCGCCGTGTTGGTGCCGGATAACGTCGCGTACTTGCTGTTGGCGAACAGGCCGTGCAGGGCATGGCCGAATTCGTGGAACATGGTGGTGACGTCGTCGAATGACAGCAGCGCCGGCTGGCCGGCGGCGGGCTTGGTGAAGTTCGCCACGTTGTAGATGACCGGCTTGGTGCCCAGCAGCTTCGACTGCTGGACGAAATTGCTCATCCATGCGCCGCCCTGCTTGTTGTCGCGCTTGAAGTAGTCGAAATACATGAGGCCGAGTGTCGAGCCGTCCTTGTCGAGAACTTCGAACGCCATCACGTCCGGCTGATAGACCGGCAGATCGTGGCGCTCCTTGAAGGTGATGCCGTAGAGCTGGTTGGCGGCATAGAACACTCCGTCCTTCAGCACCTTGTGCAGCTCGAAATAGGGCTTCAGCTCGTTCTGGTCGAGGTCGTACTTCGCTTTGCGCACCTGCTCGGAGTACATCTCCCAGTCCCATGGCTTGAGACTGAAGTGCTGGCCGGACTTGTCGATCGCCGCCTGGATCTGCTTGGCCTCATCATCGGCCTTGGCAGCGGTCGGCGGCACCAGTTGGCCGATGAATTTCTGCACGGCGTCCGGCGTGCGCGCCATCTGATCGTACAGCGCGTAAGCGGCATAGTCCGGATAGCCGAGCAGCTTCGCCTTTTCCGCGCGAATGGCGGCCAGCTTCAGGATCGTGGCGCGCGTGTCGTTGGCGTCGCCCTTTTCGGCGCGTGTCCAGGATGCGTCGAACAGCTTTTCGCGGATCGCGCGATTGGTGAGCGAACTCAGCGCGGGCTGCTGCGTGGTGTTCTGCAGCGAAATGACGAACTTGCCGTTCAGCTTGCGGTCCGCGGCCGCTTTCGAGGCGGCGGCGATGTCCGCATCGCTCAGACCCGCGAGATCGGCCTTGTTGTCCACCACCAGCGCACCGGCCTTGGTGGCGGCGAGCAGCTTCTGCTGGAACGCGGTGGAGAGCGTCGCTTCTTCCTTGTTCAGCTCGCGCAGGTGCGCCTTGTCCTTGTCGTCGAGGTTGGCACCGGCATGGACGAACTGCTGGTAATACACGTCGAGCAACCGCGCCGATTCGGGATCGAGATTGAGCTTGGCGCGGTTGTCGTAGACCGCCTTCACGCGCGCGAAGAGCTTCGGGTTCAGGAAGATCGCATCGTTGTGGGCAGCAAGCTTCGGCGCCACATCGGCCTGCACCTTGTCGAGCGCATCGTTGGTGTTCGCCTGCACGACGTTGAAGAACGTCTCCGACACGCGGTCGAGCATGCGGCCGGACTTCTCCATGGCGATGACCGTGTTTTCGAAGGTCGGCGCCGCCTTGTTGTCTGCGATCGCATCGATCTCGGCCAGCTGCTCCTTCATGCCCTGATCGAAGGCAGGCGCGTAGTCCGTGTCGTGGATCTTGTCGAACTGCGGCGCCTGCAGGAACAGGGGGCTCGGCTGCGCGAACGGATTGCCGGAAACGGCATTCTTCGCGGCCGGAGCGGCTGCAGCGCATACGCTGACCACGACAAGCGCGGTCGCGCCAAGCAAGATCGTGTGGATCGAAGTCATGGTAGCTCCTGTGAGATTGCCAAGCGGCGACCCCCTGGGCCGGCCGGAGAAATAGCGGGGCGTTTGCAGCACGAACGCAAGTCCCGCGCAAGAACGAAAGGGCGCCTCCTCACTCTTTGGTGAACGGACCCCACTAGTTTGAGACCCATGCACCCCGCGAAGGACGGCCATTATTCGGCGGTTTGCAGGCGGCGCAGGTAGATGGCGGCAACGGTGGAGGCGAGCGCGGTGGCGACCATCGGCACCAGCGCCACCAATCGCATGCCGTTTTGCCGCATCAGGGTTCCGACGTACTGGCTGGTCACGGTCGGGCCGAAATTCAGCAAAAGATCGCCCACGGCGCGGCCATAGCCGATCAGATAGAAGACGCTTGCCGCCAGCAGCAGCGACAGGACGCCTGCGGAAATCCCGGCCGCG
>Ga0335085_10001000_pt1 | contig 67023 bp, 58 predicted proteins | sample Lox_Sample_45_FD_206712 | JGI IMG/M metagenome (GOLD analysis project Ga0335085, IMG submission 206712) | Soil microbial communities from Loxahatchee National Wildlife Refuge, Florida, United States - Lox_Sample_4.5 | ecosystem: Environmental > Terrestrial > Soil > Wetlands | place: USA... | reverse complement strand
GACTCGGCGCAACGGCTGGATTGCCGTCGAATCCAGCATAATACGAAGCGACTGTGCCCTGGCCGATGATCTCAAATTGGACGCGATGAAAATTCATCTGGCCCTTGTCGGCCGAGGAAACACTGCCCCAAACCGGCTCACCCGCGTCAGCGTTAATCGCCTGCGCGGACCAGTTCGCCAGTGGCGCGCCGTCGAAAAAATAGGTCACCTGTTGCGTGGCCGGATCGAAGTCCAGTTCATGCGTGTGATAATTCGTCGCCGTGCTCGCGTCCGGGGTCACGACGACCTGCGAACCCACCAGCGGATTCACGACGAGCCGTCCACTGGAGTCCAAGTTCAGGTTGAAACCGTAACGATTCGTGCCGTCGCCAAAGAGGAGGTACATGGCGCCGTTGGCGCTGCCGTAGCTGGTGACCATTCGTCCCGTGACGGTGAACCGCCAGCCATTGGTGATGGCGGCGCTAAACTGCGCGGCGGTCAGGTTGGTGTAGTAATTGAGCGTCGAGCCGGTGGCAGTCGAGTTGTCATTGATCTGCCAGGCGTTTGGAAATTGCGCGTGCGCTTCGGCGGAGAAGACGCCCAAGAGCACCGCCAAGTTGAGGATGAGTTCGGTTGTTTTCATGGTTTGGCATGTTGGTTGCCGGGCTGGTTTTCTATCTATTTCAATTCCAGTTCACGTCGACACAACCCCGCGAACGGGTCGCAAGCAAAGGCGCTGACCGTTCGACTGCCGTGGCGAAATGACTCCTGGCACCAACGGATCCAAGCTGAAGTGGATGACTTTTCCATAGGAATCCAAAGCGGCATGACTCCAATAAATATCTTTATCATGAGAATTAGTTGATTGTCACTGGACTGGCGTCTCGATTTCAGTGCACTGGTGTCTCGTGATTCACGTGAAAGTTGCTTGAACAACCACGCCCGGCTGTGATAAGGTTTACGAAGCCTGTTCATTAATATGATTTACATAGGTGGCAGATGAATGACCGCGAACACAGAGAAGCACAGGGTTCCGACTTTACCACCCGGCGAACCCCGCTGGGATTCATTGCCTTCAAGTCCCGACAGGGGAATGGCAGGGAGGCATTCGCCCGATGGCACGAAGTCTGTCACCCGGTCTTCGAAGTGGAGCCAAAGGGAAAACTCAACTCCTTCAAGGCGGCGTTTGAGTTTTACGAGTTGAGCGGGCTGGTGTTCAGCCATGTAATTCATTCGGCGGCGATTTATCGCCGGACCCGTGCTCATTTGCGGGGTGGTGAGAACGACTTTTTTGCGCTGCAGCTAATTTTCCGTGGACGCGAGCAAGGCGAGGCCGATGGAAGACCATTCAGCGTTGGGCCGGGCCGGATTGTGCTGCGGGATTGGGCGCGCCCATTTAACAGCATTGCGGAGGAAACCGAGCAGGTTAGGGTCATTATTCCGCGCGAGCGGATTATCCTGCGCCACTCGCTTGCCGATAGGGAACCAGCAGCGAGTTGGGACTCGCAGTCAATGCAAGGGAGAATACTTGCCAATACGTTGATCGCCGTGTGGCGGATGCTCCCGGAAGCCAGGGCGGAGGATGCGCCGACGCTGGCTTCGGGGCTGCTCGGTTTGTTGAACGGTTTGCTTTCGCCCACCCCGGAGCCGGCAGGCATGCAGGCGCTCCACCGTGCCAGTCTGGCCGCGATGCAGGCGTTCATTGAGGAGCGATTGTGGAATGCGAATCTCGGCGTGGACGATCTGGTACATGCCTTTCATCAGTCTCGACCCGTAATTTACCGGATGTTTCGGGATGTCGGCGGTGTGCGAGCGTTCATTCAAGAACGCCGCTTGCTACGGAGCTTTCGGGAGCTATCGGCGGCGGCCCAGACCGCTCGTCCGATCTGGCAACTCGCCACGCAATGGGGTTTCCGCGATCCGGCATATTTTCACCGGGCCTTCAAAAGCCGCTTCGGCCTCACTGCCGGAAAGGCCGCTATACGGATGCGGGCTGGACAAGACATCGCTAACTTCCCGATCCACGCTTCCTTGCCTAATCGTAATTTCACCGCCTTACGCAGTTGGTTGAGAACGGCAGGATGAGTAATTCACCGGTCGTTTACCTTGGTCGGGGAGGAGCGTGACATCGAAGAGCCTACGGCTTGGATATTCCGTCGGACTTCTCCCCGCCGATTTGGGTGCGGAACTGTGGCAGGCTTTGCGGATAGTGTCGCTGAATGTAGGCGATGAGTTTCTCGCGGATGTCGCATCGCAGGTCCCAGGATTTGGAGGAATCGGCCGACGTGGCCAAAACGCGGATTTGCATCGTCTTTTCAGTAGCGTCGGTCACCTGCAGGTTCCAGAAACGTCTGTCCCAGAGCGGATGGGTTTCGATGATATCCCTCAACGCCTGGCGGATTTCGCCCAGAGGCAGCGAGTAGTCCACCCATACAAAAACCGACCCGAGCAGCTCGGCGGATGTGCGGGTCCAGTTCTGGAATGGTTTTTCAATGAAATAACTCAAGGGTACAACCAGCCGGCGGTCGTCCCAAATGTGCACAATGACATAGGTCAGTGTAATTTCCTCGATGCGACCCCATTCGCCCTCGACGATGACGACGTCGTCGAGCCGGATGGGCTGGGTCATGGCGAGTTGGAAGCCGGCGAATAGATTCGCAATCGTTTTCTGGGCGGCAAAACCGAGGACGATGCCAATGACACCCGCCGAAGCGAGGATGCTGGTGCCGAAGCGCCGCACTTCCTCGAACAACATCAGTACCGAAGCCACGGTAAACAATCCGACGATCACGTAAAGCGTTTTGCTGATGACGTGGACCTGAGTATAGACCTTTCGCGCCTGCAGATTGTCTGCAACGTTGATGTCATATTTAGTGAGCACAGCCTTTTCACCGAGGTTCACGGCTTGAAAGGCAATCACTGCTACCGCCACGATCAGGAGGATGCTGGTGCCCTTGGCCAGGAACCCGGCGTATTCGGGAGGCAGTCCGAGCAGCGGCAGGGCCAGAATAAGTCCCACCACTGGTACGATGACGCGCAAGCTCCTGCCCAGCAGCGGCACAAAGAGATCGTCCAGCTTGCTATCGGTTTTGGCCGCGATGGCCGACAGTCGCGCTTCCAGGACATGGGTGAAGCGGAAAAAAAGCCAGAAGACCACCGCAAACATTCCGAGATCGAAGAGCTTGTCAAAAAACTCGCGGACCACAGGTAACTCTTCATCGGGCGGCAATTTTAATAACAACGGCGTGGCGGTAAGATAAATACCGTAAATCCAAATCAGCAGATAAAGCGGCTTGCCCAAAGCGTGAAAAACGTGATGATGCAGTTCCTTTGCGTCCGCTGTGCCGGCGCGCCGGACTTTGTGCCGGAGGAGCGCAACGGCCAGCCCGTTCATCGCCAGGATCAATAGCAGCATACACAGCGTCGCGCCCAAATCCGCCCAGGTGACTGGGCCTAACACGGGGTTATGAATGCCAGCACCGAAGAGGAGTTCGAGTCCTTTGGCAAACAGTGCGGTTAAGTCCGATGCTATTGAATCTAGAAAAGCTTTTCCGCTCATTGTGGTATTCATAAGAATATCTTGCGCGTGCAGATGACTACGAATCTCCTGACGCAATTTGTCCCCCGTGTTCTGCTCACACAATCTAGCACGTCCGCAAGTGTTTCATCAAATCGGTTCTTTAATTAAATCAAAAAGTGACTTTGCTCAAACATTTCGCAAAATCGGCCCGGTATTCGGGTCGTGCGTCTTGCGCCTGGCTTTCCATTGGGCGCATCCGTCGACGGCTCAGGGCAAGACCGCAGACGAAGTTGGAGCTTGCCTTCCGAATCGTGCCGGCGACAATTGCCCCATTCTCAAGTTGCAATCCGTTCTGCATGGATACGAACCGGCAACCCGAATCGGAAGAAAATAAACTCCGCCAGCAGCTGGAAGAACTGCTTCGCTATGCCCGGGTGCTCGAGGAAGTCACCCGCGCGCCGGCCAGTTTGCCGCGCCTCAAGGAAGTGCGCCCGGTCGTGCCGGTGCGCGAAACGTTCCTGCCCGGCTCGATCCTTACCTCGCTCTTCCGCAGCCCGAAAACCGGCCGCACGGTTTCCTTCAAGCGCGAGGAATTGACCGACCTCGACGGCATGACGACCGATTACTTGTTGAATTATTACCAGGGGCAATCGCTGTTCACGGCCGACGACGCGGCGCGCCTGCGCACCAGCATCGAGGCGCACACGCGGCGCCTGTATCAATTGATGCGCAACAGCGACTGGCGTGCGCAGGTATTCAGCTACGATGTCGCCAAGGAGAAAGCCATCCTGCGCAGCCTGCTGCAACTCCGCCTGCTGGTTGAATGCGTGCAAATTCTCACGCCGCCGCTGCAAACCGTCAAACGGATCGGCGACGAGGAATTTGATTTGATTGACGATTTGCACGGCCTGGTGCGATTGCTGGCGCTGGCGTTATGGCAACGATTGGCCACCGACGGTCCGGAATCACAGGCGTACGGCGCCCTCGCGCTCTGCATCGCGGGCCTGGCGGCGAAACCGGATGATGCGCTGGCGCTGCTGGAATCCGGTTACACCGCCAGCAACGGTGACGAGGCCGCGTTCGCCAAATGGTTTGAGAAAAGCGGACGCAAGGCGATGGACCGCGTGGAAACCATGTTGCAGCCGGTCGAGAAACACGGGTTGGACGAAATTTTCGGTTTGTTCACGCGGCACACGTTGGATTTAGGTTTGCAACCCGTCACGATTGAATTTGTCCGGCAAAATTTGCAGACGCTGGTGACGACGTTGTCCAACATGGGCCGGGAAATGTCCGATGGCTGCCGCCGCCGTTCCGCGGTCATTTCCGCGCAATTCACCGAAGTCTCGCGGCAATACTCCGTGGATTTCACCGCGCGCGCCGCCGACCCGGGCGTGAGCGAGGAAGACCTCGCCGCCATCTTCAAGGAACTGGACGCGCTCGTCGGCCTCTACCCGGTCAAAAACGAAGTCCATCGCGCGACGAATTTTGCCCGGATGCAGGTGATGCGCCGGCAACAGGGATTGCCCGTGGTGAAAGCCAATCTGCACAGCGTCTTCTTCGGTAACCCCGGTACCGGCAAAACCACGGTCGCGCGGCTGATGGGCCGCATTTATAAATCGCTCGGCCTTCTCCGGCGTGGTCACGTCATAGAATGCGACCGCGGCCGGCTCGTAGCGGAATACGTCGGGCAAACGGCGGTGCGCACGCACGCGGTGATTGATTCAGCGCTCGACGGGATCCTGTTCATTGACGAGGCCTATTCGCTCGCCGGCAAGGGCGCCGAGGATTTCGGCAGCGAAGCCGTCGAAACGCTGCTCAAGCGGATGGAAGACGATCGCGACCGGCTCATCGTCATCGCCGCCGGCTACAACGAGCCGATGAAACAATTCATCGCGTCGAACCCTGGACTCGAATCGCGCTTCACGAATTTTCTGAACTTCCCCGATTACTCACCGGAGGAATTGGCCGAAATTTTTCACCGCATGGCGGCGCAAAGCGGACTGGTGTGTTCGCCGGAAACGGAGAAAAAGGTTCTGGACATCTGCCAGAACCTGCACGCCGCACGCAATGAGCAATTCGGTAACGCGCGAGAGACACGGAACCTGTTCGAGGCCGCCGTGCGCAATCAAAGCACGCGTCTGGTCAGCAGCGGCCAATGCGATCGCGACGCGCTGACGACGTTGTTGCCGGAAGATTTGCCCGCCGATTTCACCACCGGCATGCCGCAGCCGGCGGAAACCAAACCGGCAAAGTCAAAAATTGCGCCGAGAGCGGGTTAGGGATTAGGGAACCAGTTCGGCAATCAAATCGTAGTCGGTGTGGCCAATGATTTTGACACGGGCGAATTCGCCAAGCGGCAATTTGCCGAGAACATAAACCCGGCCGTCAATGTCCGGCGCGTCGGCTTCGCCGCGAGCGGCGAGGAAATTTCGGATTTCAGATTTCGGATTTCGGATTTCTGGTCCTCGAACCAGCCCGTGCTCCCAGGAGCGGTGTGGCCGCGACGCCTCGTCGCCGTTGTCAACTCCGCGGCGGGGCGCCACAACCACGCCCTCAACCAGGACTTTGATTTCGCGGCCCACAAAACTACCGGAAACAGCCACGGCGACTTTGTGCTGCTCGGCCATCGCCAGCTTGCGCCGTTTTTGCTTCACCTTGTCAGGAATCTGTCCGCTCATCGCGCCGGCGCGCGTGCCGGTTTCCTGCGAGTAGGCAAACACGCCCAACCGTTCGAATTTCGTTTCGCGGATGAAATCGAGCAGTTCCGCGAAACAGCCCTCGGTTTCGCCGGGGAATCCGACGATGAAAGTCGTCCGCAGCGCAATGCCCGGCACGCCCACCCGGATTTTTTTGATGAGGTCAACGATGTATTCACGCGACGTTTCGCGCCGCATCCGTTCGAGCATGTTTTCGTGGATGTGCTGGAGCGGGATATCCACGTAACGCGCGACTTTCGGGCATTCGGAGATGGTGCGGATGAGTTCGTCCGTCCAGTGCGCCGGATGGGTGTACAGCAAACGAATCCAGAAATCGCCCTCGAGCGAATTTAATTGCCGCAGCAGCGTGCAAATGGTCGTGGCATCGGCCGGCAGCGACTTCAAAGCGGCGGAGAACTTCTCTGGCGATGAAATCGCGCGCGAAGGCCGCGGTAGTGGTACGGGCATTTTGCCCGTGCGTTTCTCATCGGACTCATCGGAACTGACAGGCGAGACGCCTGCGCCACTTCGCAAATCAAGGCCGTAATAAGTCGAATCCTGTGAAATCAAGTTGATTTCCTTCACGCCGTCGGCAATCAACGCTTTTGCCTCGGCCACAATGTCCGATTGCGGTCGGCTGCGATGCGAACCGCGCATCCGCGGGATGATGCAGAAACTGCACGGATGATTGCAGCCCTCGGCGATTTTGACGTAGGCGAAATGCCGTGGCGTGAGGCGAAACCGTGGCGTGGCGAAATCGGGAATGAACGTCGGGCGCGGAGTAACATCCAAGATTGCCGATTGCCGATTGCCGATTGCCGATTGAGAAGCGACCACGGTCTTGGTTTTGCCGAACTTGTCCGTCCCACCAATGGATTCGGATTTTTCATGTTCAGATGGCTTGCGACCTTTCTCCAATTTGTTCAAATGCCCGACCACGTTTTGCTTCTGATTTCTGACTTCTGACTTCTGACTTCTGCTGGCGCGGTTAGCGACAGCTTGTCTGACGATTGTCGAAACCTGCGCCACCTGGTCAATGCCCATAAACGCGTCCACTTCGGGCAGCAGTTTGGGGAGTTCGTCACGGAACCGCTGCGGCAGGCAGCCGGAAACGACGACGGCCTGACCGCGATGCTTCGCCTCGCGCAATTCCACGGATTCCAGGATGGTGTCCACGCTCTCCTCCTGCGCGGCGTCAATGAACGAGCAGGTGTTGACGATGACGGCGTCGGCTTGCGCGGCGTCGTTGGTAATCTCGACGCCGTCCTGGAGCAGCGCGCCGAGCATGATTTCGGCGTCCACCAGATTTTTGGCGCAGCCGAGCGAAATCAGGCTGACGCGCACCGGGCGTTTGCTGGATTTTTTTTCCGTCACAGGCGGGAAACGTTAACAGAGATTTGTGCGGAGGCAATTATGGACTGCACCGACACGTCGGCGCTTTCAAAGCGGTGACATGTCACCGCAATCCAAATCATTCCGCCGCAGAATTAGTTGTGACATTTTCCACGGCGTTGGTTTCGGCGGCTGGCGGCGGGTTTGTTTCCGCCGGCATTCGGAGCTGCGTGCGGATGACGGCGCGCATGGCATAGGGCAGCCCATGTTCGGGGTCGAGCAAGGCCTTCAATACGTCCTTGTTGATCTCCGGAAGAGATACCGGCTCGATGCGCACGCCGGTGCCTTTGGACTTGGACTGGTAAACCTCATAGACTTTGGCGGCCAACCGCTGGAAATCCGCGTAACGATCGTCCTGCCCGGCAGCCAGCGCGATATACGACTGCGCCACCAAACCCTGAAGGTCCGCGGTCGTGCGCTCTTGCGACGTGTCGCCGAGGTCCTGCTGCACCCGCCCGACGGCGTATTCGTCGAGTGTGAGATTGCGTGGGAACGATTTGGGGTCGTTTTCGAGGAGGGTTTTGTCGGGAAATTCCTTGCTCAGATAACGATACCAGCTTGCCGCCTCGGCCAGGCGATTGTGGTCGTAAAGAAAATAAACCGCGTCGGCCAGGAAATTCCGCCGTGCCCGTTGGATGCTGTCCCTCTGGCCGGCATCCGGCTCCTCCGCATATTGATTGGTGTAGGAGGCATTCACCTTGGGAATGAGGTCAAGATTGGGGCCGAAAGCGTAACCGCCGCTGAACGGATCGGCGATGCAGCGCCCGTGGCGAAACGCCTGCTGCATGGACTGGTAAATGGCCCGGCGTAATTGCGGCAGGTCGTTTGTTTTCACGTTGCCGTGACTTTCCGCAGCCTTTTCCAGGCCGAGTGCCGCCCAGTAAATCGCATGGGCCTCCGGCAATCGCCAATCGAGCGGGCCATATTCGGCGTTCACCTGTTGGCCGAACACCGGATCAATCTTGTATTTCTCGCGGAGGATGATGGCGTTATTGGTTTCCTCGGCGGTTTGCGGGTGAACGAGGGCGTCGAAATTGGTCCCGTTCGGGCCGAAGAACGGGGCCATTTCCTTCGCCCATTCCTGTTTGTAATACAAATTGGCGTCGTCCAGGTTCTGTCCCATTTTGAACTGATAGAGCCAGGCCAGTTGCTGGTACAGCAGCGGGGAATCCGGGTTGTAACGCAGCGCCCGGTCGCGCAGCAGTTGAATGCCCTGGTTCACCCAGCGCCAGCGGTCGGAAAAATCCTTGAACTTCACCGAAATGTTGAACGCCATGTTCCACGCCTCAAAGACCCAGACCTGAGCGAAATGCGGCTCCAAATCCGTGATCCAGTTCGCCAGTTGCGCCGCCTCGAAGAATTTGTCGTCCAACTGCAAATCGTTCGACCGGATCCAGAGATAATTGGAAATCAAACCCCGGAAACCGCCGAGCGCGACGGTCGTGAACGCCAGTAGCGGCGGCGCGTTCTCCAACACCGACATGTGTGTCAGCCCGAGTTGCGCGCGGTCGCGGTTCAGGGCTTTTTGCATCTGACCGGACCCGACCAGCAACGCGGCGGCCAGCAAGAGCAAACCAACTCTTTTCACACGGGCGATCATGGGCTGGGCATGAAATCCGAATGACGAATGACGAATGACGAAATAATTCCGAAGCCACAATGCCAAAAAAGCCATGCCCGCGGCGTGCGGGAATTCCAATCCCCGATTTGCTTGGGATTTCGCATTTCGGATTTCGGATTTTTCATTGGTTTCCCTGGGCGGTCGCCAGTTCCCGCCGGTTGAACAGCGCGATCCCGATGAGTCCGGTGATTCCGCCGAGCAATAAAACAATCTGCCCGAAGGCCGTGCCCAGTTCTGTCCATGAAATGCTTCGTCCGCTGCTCAGGGAATCAATCGGCGAAAAATTTTTAATCAGGCTGATAACCACCAGCAGGCCCTTGAACATCGGGATCACCACCGCGTCCACAATGGAATGTCCCATCACACCCGTTTCCCCGTTGCCGCTCACGACCGTGCCCGCCTCCACTGCCTGAGCCAGCGTGCCGCTGGAAAGTCCGACCAGCAGGACTGCCAGGGAGAAAAACGCCGCCACCGGGAACGACAGGAAACTGGCCGCCATCAGTCCCAAGGCCGCCAGAAAGCCCATCCAACAGAAAATGATTCCCAATCCGCGCGCGAAGTTCAGGGCGAAGCCGCCTTCGGGATATAAGACCTCCATCCCGTCTGCGAGCGGGAACACCAGGGCCGTGTCGTTCGGGTTCACGAAGAGGACCGTCAACACGCCCTGGCTGTTGAAGAGGTTGGGCGGAATCTTGAACTCATGAAACGTGTCCGGCGCCAGGCTCACCGGCTCCGGCGTCTGCCAGATCGGGGTGACGTTCGGCTCACCCACCTGCCACAGGGCAAGAAAGGTGCCCGACGCGCTCTTCTGCGCCGCATTGAATTTCACCCGCAACTGGAGCGGTTTGTCCTGCAGAAAATTTTTGGCGAAGCCCAGATCAATCCGCCACACGCGCTGATAATTCGGCGGCACGACCTGGCGCCCGGCCACAACCAGCCCGCGGATTTGTTTCAATACTTCCGGCAAATCGGCGGAATTCGCCAGCTCCGGATTCGATTTCAACCGCTCCCGCAAAAGGCTCCGGGTCTGGGCGTCAATCTCGGCGTCCAGATTCGCCGGTTTCGCCGAACCGCGCGCGACCAGCACCTGTTCGTGCAAAATTTTTTGCTCCGCCGCCGGCAACCGGGCCGCCCGCCAGTATAACAACCCGTAAACACACGCTCCCGATAGCGCCAGCAAGGCGGCATTCAGCGACATAATGCCGAGCCATTTGCCCAGCCAGATCTGCCAGCGGGCGATGGGTTTGGTGGCGACAATCTGCATCTGGCATTCCTCGATGTCCCGGGCGAGCGTGCCGCACGACAGCCAGAGCGTGGACAAACCCAAAAGGCCGGTGATGACGCTTAACGTGTAGGTAAGCAAAATCTGCGTGAACCCCTGCGCCGTGCCGTCGTCTTTGACGATCAGCGGCAGGGCCACCACCGACACGAGCAACAACGCCGCGATTACCAGGAACAGCCGGAACCGAAACGCGGCCTTCCAGGTCAACCAACAAATGGCAAAGAGTCGTTGCATTCGTTCAGTCCGGTGGGGCGAGACTCCGTCGAGCCCTGACTATTTTTTATTTCGCAACAGCGACGACAGTTTTTCATCCGCTTTGGACAAATCCACCGGTTTTGGTTCCACCGTTGCCCTCGGTTTTGCCGGGGCGGGCGGAGCGGCTTTGGTCAGTGCTTCCAGTTTATCGGCAGCCACGGCCGGTGCCACCATAGGCGCCGGTTTGGGTGCGGGTGCGGGTTGTTCGGCCCGCGGCAAAGCCAGACGCTCCAGAATTTTTTCCGCCGGCGGGCGTTCCTCGGCCCCGGCGCGCAGGTAAGCCGCCACGCGTGCGCCGGAAATGGCGCCGCTGGTCTCCGCCGCCGCTTGACGCGCCTTTTGGACCACGTCGAGAAAATAGCTTTCGAGATTTTGGGTCGGATTGTCCACGCGCACCTTGTCGGCAGCCACGTCGTGGCGGATCACTTCGAGCACTCGGGCCAACGTTTCACGCGGCAACACCGGCGTGGTGATGCGCAGCGTGTCCGGCTCGGCCAGCAATTCCTTCAATGTGCCCATCGCCTGGACCCGGCCGCCGTAATAAATCACCACGCGGTCGCAAACGTCCTCGACGTCGGCCAGCAGATGGCTGCTCAAAATCACCGTTTTGCCGCGGCGCGACAGCGCCAGAATGAGGTCCTTCATTTCGCGGCAGCCGATGGGGTCGAGGCCGGAAGTCGGTTCGTCGAGAATGATGAGGTCGGGATCGTTGATGAGCGCCTGGGCCAATCCAATGCGGCGCTGCATGCCCTTGGAAAATTCGCCGACCGAGCGCATGTGCACCTGGCTCAAACCGACCATTTCCAGCAATTGCCCGGCGCGATTGTCGCGTTCACTCCGGGACAAATGAAAAAGATTGCCGAAAAAGTCGAGCGTCTCGCGTGAGTTGAGGTAGCGGTAGAGATAGGATTCCTCCGGCAGATAACCGATGCGCGATTTGGTCTGCACGTGCCGCGGCGAGTGGCCGAAGACTTCGATATGCCCGCGCGTCGGATTGAGCAGACCGAGCAACAGCTTGACCGTGGTGGACTTGCCGGAGCCGTTCGGGCCGAGCAGGCCAAAAACCTCACCACGCCGGACTTCAAAATCCACGTTGTCCACCGCGCGCGCCTTGGGCCGGTTCCAGAAATCCTTGAACACCTTCGTCAGCCCGCGAACAGACACAACGACCTCATCGGATTTACGATTTTTGATTTCCGTTTGCGGATTTAATTCGGCGACAGGCATAAGCCGGACAGGAAGGATTTACGCCATTTGCGGCGTCAATTGCCCAGCGGCCCGGCGCGGCGGTTCCTTCGCTTCGGGATGGAAATGTTCCAGCTCCTCGCCTTTGCGCACCAGGCGCGCGCTGTTGAAAATCACAATCAGCGAACCTACGTTGTGCAGGATCGCCGCCGGAATCGGACCGAGATAGCCCAGCGACGTGACCGTCATGCCGACGATGATGAACAATACGCCAAACAGGAAATTCTGGTTGATGACGGCGCGCGTGCTGCGCGAGAGCTTCACCAGAAAAGGCAGCCTTTGCAGGTCGTTGTTCATCAGCGCAATCGTCGCGCTGTGGATGGCCACTTCGCTGCCCGCCGCGCCCATGGCGATGCCGATGTCGCCCGCCGCCAGCGCCGGCGCGTCGTTCACTCCGTCGCCGACTACCGCCACGCGATAACCCTTCGCCTTCACGCCACGCACGAACTCGACCTTGTTCTGCGGCAGGCATTCGCCCTTCGCCTCCTCGCAACCGATTTCGGCGGCGACCCGCGAGGCCACCGCCTGGCGATCTCCGGAAATCATCGCCACGCGCCGCACGCCGGCCTCCTTCAGTTCGGCCAACGACACCTTCGCTTCGGCGCGGGTCTGGTCCTGCAATCCCACCCAGCCGATGCACCGGCCGTCGCGCGCGACAAAAATCAAACTCCAGCCCTCGGTTTCGTTGAGGTCCACCGACTTTTCAAAGCCGTGGTCCACGCCGTTGTCCTTGAGCCATTGCGCGCGGCCGACCAGAACCTTCGACCCGCCCACATCCGCCTTCACGCCGCGCCCGGCTACCTCCGAAAAATCCTTCGGTTCCGCCAGCGGCACCCCGGCTTCGCCCGCCAGTTGGGCCAGGGCCTTGGCCGTCGGGTGATTGCTATATTTCTCCGCCGAGGCGGCTACGCGTAACAGTTCGGCGGGTTTGGTCTCGCCGAGCGGCATGAGGCGGCTGACAGCGAGCTGGCCGGTCGTGAGCGTGCCGGTCTTGTCAAAGATGAACGCGTTGATTTTGGCCGCCGCTTCGATGTCGGCCACGTTCTTGATCAAAATCCCGAGGCGCGCGGCGGCAGACAGCGCGGCCACCATCGCCGTCGGCGTCGCGAGGATGAACGCGCACGGGCACGACACCACAAAAACGGCAATGACCCGGTTTAAATCGTGGGTGAAGGCCCAAACCAGGGCGCCGATAACCAGCACGAGCGGCGTGTAAAAGCCCATGTACTGGTCCACGATTTTCATGATGGGCAGCTTGGTCTTCTCCGCCGCCAGAATCAGCTCGCGCACGCGGCCCAGCGTCGTGTCCTCGCCCGCGCGACTGACCTTGATTTCAAGCACGCCGGTCAGATTTTGCGTTCCCGCAAAAACTTCATCGCCAACCTTTTTGTCCGCCGGCAACGATTCGCCGGTGATGGTCGCCTGGTTGAACGAACCCTGGCCGCTGACAATGACGCCGTCCGCCGCGACATTGTCGCCGGGGCGGACGCGGATGACGTCGCCGACCGCAAGTTCGCTGGCGGCGACTTCCTGTTCGCCACCGTCTTTGGCGAGGCGCCGGGCTTTGGTGGGCGTGAGCCGGATGAGCGACTCGATGGACAGGCGGGCGCCTTCGGCGGTGCGGGTTTCGATGATTTCGCCGGTGAGCATGAAGAAGGCGACGACGCCGGCGGCCTTGTAATTTCCCGACGCGAACGCGGCGAGCACGGCAATGGCAACGAGCTCATTGATGCTCAGGCGGCCGACGCGCAAATCCTTGACGGCAGTGACCACGATGGGATAGATGAGGATGATCGCCCCGATCATGGCGCTGGCACTGGCCAGCGTGGTGCCCTGGTTGAACAACCAGTCCACGACGAAGGCGTTCAGGACGAAAACGATGCCGGCAACGGCTTGCCAGAGATGCACGACGGAATGCTCGTGGTCGTGCCCGCAGCCACATTCCGGCCCGTGCTCGTGTTCGTGTTGACTCAAAAGCGATGTTACTTGCATAAATTCAAACGTTCTTCCGTCAAATGTTCATGATCGCATCAACGACCGGGCTAATCACCGGTCTTTGGCCCCGGCGGCTCACGATTCAACATTAACCTCAATTCGACGGGTTCGCCATTCGCACTCGTCGGCACGTAAGCCTTGAAATTCGCATTCGTCAGCGCCTGCCCCATGGCCCGCACCAATTCCCGCTGCCTGAACAGATCCGGATTTATTTGATAATTCGTCAGCAGGTTGGTGAAAGCGTTGGCGTCGGCCTGGACGGACGCGACATAATTCGATTTCGCAGATATCGCTTCATAAACGATGGCCGCGGCTTGCGCGTCGGCGTTGTTCGTCGTTTGGAATGCGACACTGTGCGCCTCATCGAGGGCCTTGATGCGGTTCTGGCGCGCGTCGGTGACCTGGTCAAAAACGGCCCGCAGCTGCCGCGGCGGCTTGGTGTCCAGGTAACCCGTCCCGATCTGGACGGAGATGCCAAGCCGTTCCTCGTCGGCCAGTTTGGCAACACGTTGCTCCACCGCGTCCCGGAACCCCGTGATGTCACTGTAGAGAATGTCGTCCACGCCCAAATGCGCGGCGGTGTAAAGCACGGCGTTATTCAAGGCATTCTGGACGAGATTCGAAGCCGACACGAAGTCGAACACGTAGCGAATCGGGTCATTCACCTTGTATTTAATCGTGGCACTCACATGCACGATGTTGCGATCCGCCGAGATGACGTAGCCATCTATCGCCGGATTGAGCGTCGCCGAGGCGGGCGGCACGACCCCCGTGGCCTTGTAAGCCACCGCTTCCTCGGGCGTCATGTAATACCAGCCGATGGTGGAGGTGACGCTTTGGATTTCCGTGATGGGGATGCGGACTACTTCATCAATCGGATAGGGAAATGACCAATGCAAACCCGGACCGAGCAAGGCCTTTCCGCCGGCGCCAACCGGCTTGCCGAACCGCAAAATGACTGCCTGTTCCTGCGGCTTGACCTGGAAAAGGCCCGAAGCCAGGAAAACGACGACCAGCGCCGCCATGACAAATCTGACAATAGCAAAACTGCTGCGCAGCGCCTCGGCGAGCGCCTGCGAACCGGCGTCCTCCGGCGTTTCCGGCGCGGGCGCGCGGGCGGAATGATCGTGTTCGTTCTCGTCGCTCATGGTCAATGGCTCGGCGTGTTCGTGGGCAAACCCTGGAACAAATCAAACGGCGGCGTGTGCTGGTCAAACATCACGACTGATTTTTGATTGAGTGACTGCTGCAGCGCCTTGATGCGCAGCAGAAAAACCGACAGCTCGGGATTTTCCTGAAAGGTGGGCAGCGTTTTGGCCGCCTCCGCCTCGCCTTCGCCTTCAATCCGGATGGCCCGGGCATGGGCGTCGGACAGCGTGATACTGGCCTGGCGATCGGCATCGGCCTTGATTCGGGTCGCTTCAGCCTGGCCCTCGTTTTGCGCCTGGCTGATGAGGATATTGCGTTCCGATTTCATGCGCGTGAATACCGCCTCGGTGACACTATCGGGCAGGCCGAGCTTTTTGATGCCGAGAAATTCGATCTGGATGCCATAGTTGTTGGTTTGCAGCTCGTCCCGCACCTTCTGCTCGATGTCATTTTGAATCTGATCGAACTTGAGCTGCGCGGGATCGGCGTTGACAAACGCGGACAGGGTATTGCTGCCGACCACGGCGCTTTTGGCGCTGGTCAACATGCCCTGCAGCTGGTTCTGGGCGGCCGCGATGGAACCGTCCTTGAAACTGTTCAGGAATTCCGGCGCGTCGCTGATTTTCCAGCCGACATACACGCTGACGAGGAGGGTGATGTTGTCCGCGGTGAAATTTTCGCTGAAATTGTCCTCGAAATTCTGGATGCGCTGGTCGAAATGATAAACCTCTTGAATCGGCCAGGGCCAGCGCAGGTGCAGCCCGGGTTCACGCGGCGGGCCGGTGATCCTGCCGAAGGTGGTGACGACCGCGACTTCGGATTGGCGCACTTGAAAGGTGAACAGCAGCAGTGCGAAAATCACGACCAGCACCGCGGCGATGATGATGGTTATCAGATTACGTTTCATGGCGAATTGGTGATGTTCAAATTCTCAAGGTCGGCGCGAACTTTATCCTCCAGATCAAACACGTTCACGTTGTGCACGTTGGTCACGAGCAGAACGTATTTACGGGTGTTGGCCGTGGCGGCGGGAAACATTTCAAAATAGGCGCGCTGGCGATAGACCGACGGCGCCGCATCGTACGCGGCGATCTGGTTGGTGAACAGATCTGCTTGCGCGAACGCCGCCTGCTCGGTCTGATGCCGCACGGCCTCGGCCTGATTCACGGCGGCAAAGGCTACTGCGCCAGCCAGGGCATTCGTGCGGATGGCCTCGGCAAAGGCATCGTTGGTGTCGGCAATCATCTGTTGGCCGGCGGCAATGACTTTTTCGTAATCGCCCGCCACCTTCACCGGCGGATGAATATCCTGCACGCCGGCAAAGACAATTTTTGCTCCCAGCCGCCGTTCATTCGCCGCCAATTGAATGCGCCGCTGCAGCTCCTGCGCGGCCGCCAGGCGCCCGTGCGACAAGAGCATATTCAGATCCGCGCCCGCGAGGTAATGAATCGCCACTTCCGTTGCCAGGTCCTGGAGCAGATTCGTCGGGTTCGTATTGTTATAAGCCCAGTCGAGGACGTTGGTGACCTGGTATTGCACCGGGATGCTGACATCAATCAAACCGACCGGGGCCACTTTGGACAATTCGTTGTTGCCGGCGACACCCGGGCTGAAATCAGCCAGATTACTGGCGATGGTTGCCGGCTTGATATTGCCGACGAGGAAATCAACCTCTTTAATGCCGGCGTGGGCCACACTCCACAGGATTACCTGATTTGTCGGGCCTTGCTCGGTCGGCGTAAAACCAACATCAAACATCTGGATCTGGCCCGTGCGATAACGCCGGACGTGGTCAATCGGCCATGGCCAGAGGAGGTGCCCGCCGGGATTTAAAACCGGGCGGGCGGCATCCCGCCGGCCGAACTGTTCCAACACTCCCTGCTCGCCCGGCTCAATAAACACCACGCACGTGGACAGCAGCAGCACTCCCAATTGGGCCAGCAAGAGCGCCGGCAGACTCTTTTCGAGCAACTGGAAGAACCAGGTCTCCGAAACCTTGAAACCGAATTGATAGTCCAACGCCTGCGCCGCCGTGGTGAACAGGCTCTCCGGCTGCGCGAGCAGGCCAACCAGCCGGCTGTCGTAAACGGGCCGCGCGATCTTGCCCCGCACGCGGGGCCGGTAAATTTCCAGCAGCAGGGTGACGAGCATTTCCACGGCCATGATGCCCAGCAGCACGCAGAGCAATCGCGCGAGATAAAAGTCAGCCCTCGGAAATTTTGCCTCAACCCCGGCAATGCCCAACACCGTGACGAAGCACACATACGCGCCCGCCAGCAGATAATTTGCGCCCGGCCGCAACAGCCGGTGGTTCTCCAGCCGCGCAATGGTCACCGAAAACCGCCCCAGCAAAAACAGCACCAGCGCAAAAATGCCGAAGAGCGACAGCGATTTCATCGCTCGGTCGGGCTCAATGGCGACGGTGGTTTTGCCGGTCCAGTGCCAGAGCAGCCAGGCGAGAACCGCTTCGACCAGGAACAGCAGGACGGCGACGCCAGGCACGAAAAATTTCTCGAATTGCTCGCGCGCGCGCCGCGCCGGAAAGACTTCCGCGTCTTTGGATTCAAACAACGTGGAATCGCCCCGGCTGCGGGCCAGTTCCTCCACTTCCAGTTTCTCCAGCCGCTCGTTATCCTCCAATCGCATCTGGAACCAGCTGACCACGGCCACCAGCGCCCCGAGGAAGAGGAAAATCGAGCAGGCCCACCCGGCCAGCGAGTTCACGTAACAAGTAACCACAAACGCGGCGATGAAAACCACCACCGCCGAGAGCAGATTCACCAGCCCGTTTTTTTGAACGTTGCGTTCCATCAATTTCTTTCGTCCTCGCTCTCGTCCTCGTCCTCGATTTTATTTTCCGATTACGATTACGAGGACGACGAGGAGGACGATTTGTATTAACTCAATTCCCGTTCCTCAAACAGCGCCGTCCCGACGGCGAGCACGGCACCCGCGTAGGCGACCGCATAGGCAAACGCTTTGCCAACATAAGCCCACGGGAGCGTGTTTTTGCCCAGGCTTAAAGCGTCCGCGAGCCAGAAAAGTTGCCAGTTTGGAACGATGGTGTAAAGCGTCGAAGCCCACCATTCGCCGGCCTCGGCGCGCCGGCCCAGGAGGTAATCCGACATCAAACCGATTAAAAAAAAGGCCGAACAGATTGCCAGCGTGGGAATCGTGTCCAATCGTGTCGAGCACGTCAGTGCCAGCGCCGCCAGGATCCACAACGCGAACAGCACCAGAATTCCGGCCGGCACCAGCCGCCAGTCCACCTGCGCCTGCACGCCCACGGTCTGCAGCTGCCGGGTGAACTGAAAAACGATAAACGCCGCCAGCGTCACCAGCACCACCAGCGCCAATGCCGCGTCGCTCACAAATGGCCGCCGCAGAAAAAAATTGCTGAAGCCGCCCAAGGCATAGGCCAGCGCGACCGCGGCCCCGATAATGCCCAGTGCCGGTATGTCCGTTTTGCCGTAGGCGTCAAACGACATCCAGCTCGCCAGGAGCACGCCGACAAGGTTCACATACGTCAGCAAGGTCAACGCCACGGCCAGCCCGGCAAATTTCGCCAGCAAAAATTGCGCGCGCCCGACCGGCTTGGACAGCACGGCCAGCGCCGTGCCGGTGCGGATTTCCCGCGCCAGCGACGACGAAGCGCTTAACACCGCGCCGAACAGCCCCGCCAGCAACATCACCGCCAGCGCGCTGTTTTCCACCAGCTTCGGCTCGTCGCCAAACGCGAAGTAATACGGCACCGCCAGGAAAATTTCAAAAAGCAGCGATGCTGTCATCAGCAGCAAAAACACCGGCTGCCGGATCAATTCCATGAAGGCGTTTGCGGCAATGGTCAAAAACTGTCGCATGATGAATTAACAGCCGCGCAGTTTACGGTGCCCGCGGCGAATTGCAATCGGTTATTCAAGCCTGTGTATGACTCGACAACGTTTCATCCCGTTTCGTTCAATGGTTTGGGCGTGCGTTTGGGGGCACATCTGGCGGCCGTGAATTAATTATTGCGAATATTTTTCCAGTTTGGCTGTAAGAAAACCGGTTTGTCGGTAACCATTTCCAAAACGACCTGAAATGGACGTATCCGAACAGGAATCCATCTTCCGCCGCTGGCTGGCCGGTCACGCCGGGCTGGTGTGGAAAGTCGTGCGCGCGTTCGCCGCCGCGCCCGAAGACCGGCAGGATTTGTTGCAGGAAATCGCGCTGCAACTGTGGCGGTCGCTGCCGGCGTTTCGCGGCGAGGCGAAGGAAAGCACGTGGATTTATCGCGTGGCGTTCAACACGGCGCTGGTCTGGAAACGCGATGAAAAACGGCGGCACGCGAAGCACGAAAAATTTTTTGAACTGAATATCGCGCCGGAAATTTCCGCGGAACCTTCCACGCAAACGCGTGATGTTGCAATGGTGGAGCAGCTTTACGTCGCCATCCGCCAGTTGCCGGTACTGGACGCGTCGCTGGCGCTGATGCATCTCGATGGGGTCAGTTATCGCGAGATGAGCGAGGTGCTGGGCATCACCGAGAGCAACGTGGGCGTCCGGCTCAATCGCATCCGCAAGCAGCTTGCGGAGATGTTGAAAGGAGCGAACAATGAACTTTGAAGATTTTGTCAAGGCGTGGCAATGCCAGCCCGGCGCAAAATTAACAATTGCCGACCCCGAAGCCCTCATCCGGGAGCTCCGGCTTAATGAGCGTCTGACTAACAGGGCGTATTTGATCCTGGTCGGCTTGGAAGCAATCATGATCCTGGTGTTCCTGTTGTTTGCGATTTGCTTCCACGACTGGGCGAATTATGTGATGGCGTCCGCCTGCTTTTTCATCTGTGTTTTCACCCTCGTGGATCGCTGGCTTCGGCGTCGCAAGCCGGTCATCGCAAATGAGACGCTCGCCTCAGGCATTCGGTCGTCGCTGATCCAGGTCGAGCACGAGATATCGCGATATAAAAATATTTTCTGGTGGTATTTGCTGCCGATCGAAATTGGCTTTGTGGCGTGCGCTGTATCATGGAGCTGGCGTTTGCTTGGGCATCATACAGGTTGGGTGATCGTTCTCGGAATGATTCCAGTGGCGGCTTGGATTCTATCCTGCGGGCTGATTGGCTGGTTCACTTACTGGTTGCACCAGAGTGCAGTTGATAAGAAGCTCGAACCGCGTCGCAAGGAATTGGAAGAACTGCTCGCGAGCCTGAACGAAAACCCAACTGTCGGCGAGCCGCCAAAGAAAAATTCAAATATGAACATATTTCTCCTCATCCTGCTCCTGTCGGTTGCCATCCCGACGCTCGTGGTCGTCGTGCACGAAGCAATGAAAACCAATTCGGCCGCCAGCTCGACTCCGGCCAACAGCATCGCAGCCATCTGCAAAAAGCGCGGCGTCCCTGCGCTCGCAGTGGTGGTGACCAAGGACGGGCAGATTTGCGACCGCGCCGCCGCCGGCGTGCGCAAACGGGGCGACCCCACGCCGGTCACCACCAACGACGTGTTTCACATCGGTTCGTGCACGAAGTCCATGACGGCGACGCTCGCGGCGATGTTCATCGAGCAGGGAAAATTGCGTTGGGACACGACCATCGCGGAAGTGTTCCCTGAATTGAAAGGCAAAATGGACAAACGCTACGGAGCCGTGACGGTCGAACAATTGCTGCACCATCGCGGCGGCGTGCCGCACGCTCCGCCCTCCGCCGCTTGGAAACGTGCCTGGCAGGAAATCGGCGCGCCCACGAAGCAGCGGCGCGAATTTACCCAGTCCGTCTTGCAGGAGCCGCCGGCGGCCGCCCCGGGTGAAAAAGAAATCTATTCAAATCAAGGTTATGCCATCGTGGGCGCCATGCTGGAAAAAATTTCCGGTCAGGATTTTGAATCGCTGATGACGGAGAAGTTGTTCAAACCGCTGCACATGGACACTGCAGGTTTCGGACCGCCGGGCACGAAAGGCAAAGTTGACCAGCCGTGGGGACACCTTCGCAAGTTGTTCGTGACTGTGCCGATCCAACTGGACAATCCGCCGGCGATTTCGCCTGCGGGCAGAGTGCATTGCTCGCTCGACGACCTGGCACGCTACGCCATGTTCCATTTGCAGGAAAACGCAACCAACGGGTGGTTGAAACCGGAAACACTGGCCAGATTGCACAAGCCGGATAGCACGAATACCAGCAGTCCGATTGAAAATTATGCATGCGGCTGGGTGATACTGGATCGCGGCTGGGCCGGCGGCCGAACCTTGTGGCACAACGGCTCAAACACGATGTGGTACATCGTGATGTGGCTCGCGCCGGAGAAAGATTTCTGTGTCATCGCCGCGACCAACGTCGCCGGTGATGATGCAGAAAAAGCCTGCGATGAGGCCGCCACACTGATGATCGAAAAATGGTTGCCGGAATAACCACCATCACGCCATCACCCGTGCGATGGCATGCCACCAGGCGTCGTGCAATTCCGCCACCGGCGCGCTGAATTCGCCGGGCCCGGTTTTAATGACGAGCTGGTCGCCGCCGACGTTGCCGATTTGCATCGACGGGACGCCCATCAGTTTCGCGCGTTCGACCACTTTCACCGCGTCAAGCGGATTGGTGGTGATAACCACGCGCGATTGCGTCTCGCCGAAGAGCAAGGCGTCAATCCGGTGGGGCGAGACTCCGTCGAGCCCTGACTTTTCATTTCGATCGGATTTCTGGGCTCGAGAGGACTCTCGCCCCACCAAAGAAAGGTCCACCGTCGCGCCAATCAGCCGCGGGGTTTCGCGCGCGACCAACCGGCTGATACAACTTTCCGCGAGGCATATCGCCAATCCGCCTTCACTGCAATCGTGCGCGCTTTTTACCAGGCCGCTTTGGATGAGTCCCAGCAGCGTTGTATGCAATGTCTTCGCGGCTTCCAAATCGCACCGCGGTGGCGTGCCGGTTTTTTTGCCGTGAATGACTTGCAGGTAAGCCGAACCTCCCAGGCCGAGCAGCGGGTCATTTCGGTCCACAGCGTCACCGAGCAAAATGATGGCGTCGCCTTCGTCTTTGAACCATTGCGTCGTCACGTGTTCCGGCTTTTCAATCAGGCCAACCACCACCACCGTCGGCGTCGGGTCTATCGGGCCGTTCGGGCTTTGGTTGTAAAGCGAGCAATTGCCGCCGGTCACGGGCGCGTTAAACGCACGGCACGCCTCGGCCAGACCGCGTACGGATTCCTTGATTTGCCAGAATAGGTCCGGCTTCATCGGGCTGGGCATGTTGAGATTGTCAGTCGTCCCCAGCGGCACCGCGCCCGAGCATGCCAGATTGCGGCACGCCTCGGTCATCACAATCTTCGCGCCTTCGTAGGGGTCGAGATAAACGTAAGTGCCGTTGCCGTCCGCCGAGAGGGCAATGAGTTTTTCGGAATACTTTGTGGCATAACCAGAGGTTTGGGTGGAACAGGCCACTGGCCTGTTCTGACCGGCTACCAGCCGGTCGGAAGCTTCCGGCAAGTTGCCGGAAACAGCGGGCAAGCTGCCCGCTCCACCCTGCTCAGGAATGGAATCTTCCTTGATTCGGATCACTGCCGCGTCGCTGCCGGGCAGAACCACCGAGCCGTCGCGCACCATGTGATCGTATTGGCGATAAACCCAGTTCTTCGACGCAATCGTCGGCCAGGCCAAAAGTTTCAGGAGATCGGCTCTGAGGTCCGGGCTCTCGGGAATCTGGTCGAGGCGAAAAGCGCGGACTTCTTTCAAATATTCCGGTTCCTGCGCTGCACGTTGATAAACTGGCGATTCGTCGGCGATTTTCTTCGCCGGGATGTCCGCAACCACTTGGCCGTGGTGCTTCACTACCATGCGCCCGGTGTCAGTAACGACGCCGATTTCTGACCACGGCAAATCCCATTTGTCGAAAATCTTCTTCACTTCCTCTTCGCGCCCTTTGTGGACGACGATAAGCATGCGCTCCTGCGATTCCGAGAGCATGATTTCGTAGCTCGACATGTTCGGAGCGCGCTGCGGGACTCTGTCCAACTCGATTTCGATGCCCGTGCCGGCGCGCGCCGCGGTTTCACAAGTTGAACACGTCAAACCCGCCGCGCCCATGTCCTGCATGCCGGCGACCACGCCGGTGGCGAGCAATTCGAGGCACGCTTCGCACACGAGTTTTTCCATGAACGGATCGCCCACCTGCACCGCGCCGCGCTGTTGCTCGGCGGATTCCTCGGTTAAATCCTGCGACGCGAATGCCGCGCCCGCCAGACCGTCACGCCCAGTGGCCGGCCCGACGTAAAACACCGGGTTACCGACGCCTTTGGCCGCGCCACGCGTGATTTGTTCATGGCGCAACACGCCGAGGCAGAAGGCATTCACGAGCGGGTTTCCTTCGTACGATTTATCGAAGTAAACCTCGCCGGCGATGGTCGGGATGCCAAAGCAATTGCCGTAATGCGCGATGCCGGCCACCACCCCGGCAAACAATCTCCGATTGTTGGCCATTTCCAATTTCCGATTTCCGATTTCAGAGCCAGCGCCTTCGGCGGGATATGGCTCGCCCTTACCCCAGCCCTCTCCCCCGGGGAGAGGGAGACCAAGCGCGGCCGCCTTTGCTGAATTCGTTTGAGCTTTCCCATTTGCTCCGATCGCTTCTCCCTCTCCACCCGGAGGGGGGAGAGGGTTTTGTCCCTCGCCCGCGGGAGCGGGAGAGGGTTGCCGAAGGTCGGGTGAGGGCTGATGGGAATTATCCAATTGTTGTGGGTGAGGTGGGCGATCCGCTGTAATCGGTCCGAAGCGAAGCGAATTCACCGAGCAAATCGGCCGCGCACCCATCGTGAAAATGTCGCGCACGATGCCACCGACGCCGGTAGCCGCGCCCTGGAACGGTTCGACCGCACTCGGATGGTTGTGCGACTCAACTTTGAACGCGATGGCCAGACCGTCACCGATGTCGATGACGCCGGCATTTTCCTCCCCTGCCCCGACGAGAATTTTCTTGGATTTGGTCGGAAAGGTTTTGAGGAGCGGTTTGGTGTTTTTGTAGGAACAATGCTCGCTCCACATCACCGAGAAAATGCCCAATTCGGTATAACTCGGCTTGCGGCCAAGGAGCTCGAGAATTTTCTTGTATTCTTCTGGCGTCAGGTTGTGTTTGGCAACCAGTTCAGGGGTGATGGCGGGTTCGGTCATGGCGAAAATTCAATTCGCGGGAAGGCTAGCAACACACCGCTGGTGATTCAAGCCATGCCGTCTCTCATGGCGTTGCTCGCAAACAAGGCGGAGGAGGATTTTGCGCCGGCCCAGCGCCGTAGGCGCGACATCTTTGTAGAAACGCATCCCCCTTAAAGATCCAGCCCCGTCAGGGGCGGCATATCCAGTCAATTTTCGACGGCCTTGAAAATGTATCGAGCGTCATAATCCACCCCGAACTTTTCCAGCGACGCAACATATTCCTCACGGAATGATCTCTTCGCATGGTGCTTCTGTTGGTTTTCGATGTAACGAATGACCGTTCCGAGCTGCGAGCGTGAATACGAGAACCCGCCAAATCCTTCCTGCCACGAAAATCTTCCTACAACCCATCGCTTCTCGTTAATAAATTTTGACGAGCCGGCTTTCACGTCCCGAACCAAATCTGAAAGCGACGAATCCGGGCGCAAGCCAACGAGCAAATGCAGGTGGTCCGGCATATTGTTGATGGCGATCAATTTTTGCTTTTGAGCCGAGACGATATCGGTGACGTATTTTTGCAGCTCGTCGTTGTGTTCCGGCTTAATCAGGTTTTGCCTCCCCTCGACCGCAAATACGACATGGATGTAGATTTGCGAATAAGTTGGCCATTCGTGGAAGATGCCGCTCCTGACGGAGCTTGGAAACATTTTTGTTCCCTTTTCTACAAAGATGTCACGCCTACGGCGTTCAAAATGCTCAGGCGATCTCGGCTTGATGTCACACGTTTCGCTTCACGCCGACGCCACGACGGTTTTGTTTTCCAGTACAGCGAAAATGCTTTCAAAAATCCATTTGCCGTCGTCGCTGCCGAGGAGAGGCTCACTGGCGCGCTCGGGATGCGGCATCAGGCCGGCCACGTTACGGCGCTCGTTGCAGATGCCGGCAATGTTCTGCAGTGAACCATTCGGATTTGCCGTGTCCGTCAAATTCCCATTCGCATCGCAATATTGCCACAATATTTGATTGCCCACCTTAAGCCGGGCCAGCGTTTCCTCATCCGCGTAATAACAGCCTTCGCCGTGGGCAATCGGAATTTTCAGCATTTTGTCCGCTGGAATTTTGTTGGTGAACGGCGAATCAGGTGTCACCGTTTTCAAAAAAATGTGTTCGCAGTGGAATTGCAAATCGCGGTTGCGGATGAGCGCACCGGGCAGCAGGCCGGCTTCGGTCAACACCTGAAATCCGTTGCAGATGCCGAGGACGAGGCCACCGTTGTCGGCAAACTGTTTCACGGCTTGCATCACCGGGCTGAACCGCGCAATCGCGCCACAACGCAGGTAATCGCCGTAGCTGAAGCCACCCGGTACGATGACGGCGTCGGCAGCGCCAAGTGAATTTTCCTTGTGCCAAACGTAACGCGGGGAATGGCCGAGGAGGCGGATGACATGGATGGCATCCTGGTCGCAATTCGAGGCGGGAAACTGGAGAACGGCGATGTTCATGAAAAAAATCAGGCGTCGCGATGAACGGTTTGCGGTGAAAACGCCGGCAGACAGACGGCAATGTATTCCGCGCCCTCCGGTTCGGGTGTGCTGTATTGCACCCATTCGCCGCGATGCGCAATGACTGCCTGCCCGGCGCGCACGTCCAGCGTCCCGTTCCGGGAAGTCACGCGCAACAAACCGCGCAAAACCATAGTGAATTCATCGAACTCCGGCGTCTGGCCCGGTTCGACCCAGCCGGGGGAACTTTTCATGCGCGCGATGCTGACGGCGTCGGTCCGCGAATTGACGCGGCCGATGAATTCCTCGATGACCTTGGGTTTATTGCCCGCAGCCTGGATGACGGTCGGGTTGGCAATGAGCGTGGGCACAGTCAGTCGGTAATCTCGAGTTTGTAATCTTCAATAATCGGGTTGCTCAGGAATTTATGCGCGGCGTCATTCAACGCCTGCTGCGCGGCGGCCCGGTCCGCACCGGGAGCGAGATCAATTTCGATGTATTTCCCGACGTGCACGGCGGCGACGCCCCGGTACCCCATTTGTTCGAGAGCGTTCTGGACGGTTTTGCCTTGCGGATCGAGCACGGCTTTCTTGGGGGTAATGATAATCTTCGCTTTCATTCGCGCGCGGGGGAGGTTGCGAAAAAATCCGCGACCGGGCGAGCAATTTTTGATTTTTGCGCAAGAACGTTGAATTTATCCGCGCGCTGCGCCATTGTTTGGGCCATGGTTGATTCTGAACATCCCGAAGGAGCGCCGGCCAGCCACATCGGAACGGAACGCAAGGCGCTGGAACCGTGCACCATCGTCATCTTTGGCGCGAGTGGCGATCTCACGGCGCGCAAACTGATTCCCGCGTTTTATCACCTTTACAAAGAAAAGCTGATGCCGCCGGTGTTTCGCATCGTGGGTTTTGCGCGCCGCGAAAAAACCGATGATTCGTGGCGGACGGAACTGCGCGCGGCATTGGACCAGTTCTCGCGCACCAAACCCGTCAACAATGCGGTCTGGCAGAAGTTCGCGCAAACCCTGTCCTATTGCCAGGGCGACATCACCGACCAGGCAGCGTATCACAAACTCGAGGGAATGCTGACCGGTTTCGGCACCGCACCGCTGCGCGAAAACGTGCTGTTTTATCTGGCCACCCTGCCCAGCCAGTTTGGAATTGTAGCCGAAAATCTGCATCGAGCCGATTTGCTCCACAAAAACGGCGCCGGCTGGCAACGCATTGTCGTCGAGAAACCGTTCGGGCACGATCTGGCCTCTGCCCACTCGCTGAATGCCGAACTGACGCGATTCGCCAACGAACAACAGATCTGCCGCATTGACCATTATCTCGGCAAGGAAACGGTGCAGAACATTTTGATGTTCCGCTTTTCCAATTCGATTTTCGAGCGGCTGTGGAACCGCAACTTGATTGACCACGTGCAAATCACCGTCAGCGAGAAATTCGGTGTCGGCCAGCGGGGCGGGTATTACGAGGAAGCCGGGGCGCTGCGTGATATGGTGCAGAACCACCTGCTCCAGGTCCTCGCGCTGATCGCCATGGAACCGCCCGTGTCACTCGAATCTGAAGCGATCCGGGATGAAAAGGTGAAGCTGCTCAAATCCATCCGGCCGTTGAGCCCCGACGACGTCGCCCGACAAGTGGTGCGCGGTCAATACTTCGCCGGCACGGTGGATGGGAAACCGGTGGCGGGTTACCGGCAGGAAGTCAAGGTGAAGCCCGACTCCAACGTGGAAACCTACGCTGCCCTGAAATTGTTCATTGACAACTGGCGCTGGTCGGGCGTGCCGTTTTACTTGCGCACGGGCAAATACCTGCCGCAAAGCACGAGCGAAGTGCGCGTCCAATTCCGTCCCACGCCGCACGTGCTGTTCGCCGCCCAGTCAGGGCTGAAACTCGATCCCAATGCCATTGCGCTGAGGCTGCAACCAAACGAAGGCATTTATCTCCGCTTCAACGGCAAGGTGCCGGGCATGAGCCTCGGCGTGCGGCCGGTGCGGATGAATTTCAGTTACGACGCGGAGTTCGGCGCTTACACGCCCGAAGCCTACGAACGGCTGCTGCTGGAAGCCATCGCCGGCGACGCCACGTTGTTTATCCGTCGCGACGAGGTGGAAACCGCGTGGCAGATTGTCGATACCATCCGCGCCGGCTGGAAGGACAAGCCGCTGACGAACCGTGAATTTTACGCCGCCGGCACGTGGGGTCCGGTTGCGTCGGATGATCTGCTCGCGCAAAGCGGCCACGCCTGGCATGAGCCTTTGCCCGCGCCATGAACCAAGGTTTGGGAGGGACGGCGTGTCGCCGTCCCTGTTTAAAGATGAAAAATTGGGGACGCCGACACGGCGTCCCTCCCAAAGACATGAAGAATTTCGAACTGATTACCTTCACAAGTGCCGACGAGCTGGCCAGCACCGTTGCCGGCAAGTGGCTGGACGAAATCACCTTAGCCAAACGCGCAGGCCAATCGCATTCTGTCGCGCTGTCTGGCGGGCGCATCACGCAGAAATTCTTTGCTGCCGTCGTGGAACAGGCCGGGGCCAGAAAAATCGGGGACGGCGATACGCCATCCCTCCCGAGCAACGTCCATTTTTTCTGGGCGGACGAGCGTTGTGTTCCGCCGGATGATCCGGAAAGCAATTTTCGCCTGGCGAATGAACTTTTATTCGTTCCGCTGAAAATCTCGGATAACCAAATCCATCGCATCCGCGGCGAATTGCCGCCGAAGACCGCTGTTGCATTGGCCGAGAAGGAACTGCGCCGGGTTGTCGGGTGCGCCCGCATCCCTGCCGGCAAGGATGCCGGCGTTCCCGGATTGGATTTGATTTTCCTCGGCATGGGAGAAGATGGCCATGTGGCGTCGCTGTTTCCCGACGGACTTCAAGCTGCCGGTTCTGATCGCGCGATTTTTCGCGCCGTGCACAATTCACCCAAGCCGCCGCCGAATCGCGTTACCCTTGGTTTTGCAGCCATCGCGGCGGCGCGGCAGGTTTGGGTGCTGGTCTCGGGCACGGGCAAAGAAGAGGCGTTGCGGGAATCGCTAACTGAAAATGGCTCTACACCCTTGGCGCGAGTGACTCAATTCAGGACACAAACGGTCATTTTCTGTGATTTTTTGCCAGTTTAAGCGCGCAAAAAAATAAATAATTTCTTTTGAACAACTTGCGTTTCCTCCCGGTCTATGTCACCGTTAGGTATGAAGGATTTCGCTGTTCGTTTAGGGTTGGCATAGAGGTTTTGCTTGTGGCGCGGCTCGAACAGCGACCCCCAAGTTGGTCGCGCCACCCTTCTGAGCGCCTGGGTGAAGGCGTATAAACCTCGTCACTGCGGGGGCCGGACGCAAGTCCGGCCTCTAGCTTTTGTACGATTCGCATTGAATCAAAGGACCAAAATCTTTAAGCTTCCCTGCGCATGAAACATCAGCTCGACTTCGAGAAACCGATCATCGAACTGCAAGCCAAGCTGGAAGAGCTGCGCGAACATCCGGAAAAACACTCGCTGGACGTCAGTTTCGAAGAGGAAATCCAACTCATCGAGAAAAAGCTGGACGAAACCCGCCGTCAGATTTTTTCCAATCTCTCCGCCTGGGAACGAGTGCAACTGGCGCGGCATCCGAAACGGCCCTACACGCTGGATTATTTGCAGACCGCTTTCAAGGATTTCCAGGAACTGCACGGCGACCGGCTCTATGCCGAAGACCGCGCCATGGTCGGCGGTTTTGCGAAACTGGGCGAACATCGCGTCGTGGTCATCGGCACCCAGAAAGGCCGCGACACCAAGGAAAATATTTTGCGCAATTTCGGCTGCGCCCAACCCGAAGGCTATCGCAAGGCGTTGCGTCTGATGCGGCTCGCGAATAAATTTTCACTGCCGATTATCACCTTGATTGACATATCCGGCGCGTATCCGGGCATTGGCTCGGAGGAACGCCACGTGGCCGAGGCCATCGCCGTTAATTTGCGCGAGATGACCCTGCTTGAAGTGCCCATCATCGCGGCTGTCATTGGCGAAGGCGGATCCGGAGGCGCGCTGGGCATCGGCGTGGCCGACCGGGTTCTGATCCTGGAAAACGCCTATTACTCCGTCATCCCGCCCGAAGGCTGCGCGGCGATTTTATGGAAGGACCGGGCCGCCACCGCCAAGGCCGCCGAGGCGCTGCGGATCACCGCCAGGGATTTGTTTGAATTCAAACTCGTGGATGAAATTGTGCCCGAGCCGCTCGGCGGCGCGCACAACGATCCCGCTCTGGCCGGCGAAAATCTGAAAATGCATTTGCTCAAACATCTCAATGAAGTCCTCGCCCTGCCGATCGCCGAGCGTCTGAAAAAGCGTTACGAAAAATACCGGGCACACGGACACTTCCTCGAAAAAGTCCCGGTCCCGGTGGAAAAGGTCGAACCGGTTGTGAACGGCGCCGCCACTGCCACCGTCTCTCCTGTCGCGTAAAACCCAGTGCTCTATCCGCTCACCTTCCGACCGATCTTCAAAACACGAGTTTGGGGTGGGCGCGAGCTCGAACGGCTTTACCAAAAAAATCTGCCACCGGACGCGCCCATTGGCGAATCCTGGGAAATCAGCGACCGGCCGGGTGACGCGAGCGTGGTCGCCAATGGAACGCTTGCAGGAAAAGACCTGCGTTGGCTGATGGAACATCACGCGCACGAACTGCTGGGCAACGCGAAACCCACTACGGGAAATCGCTTTCCTTTGCTGTGCAAAATTCTCGACGCACGCGAGAAACTTTCGCTGCAAGTCCATCCCAGACCCGGGAGCGCCGGCATCCTGCCGGCGGGTTTGGACACCAGCCGCCAGGATGGCGGCGCTCCAGGTGGCGAGCCGAAAACCGAACTCTGGTTCATCGCCGACGCCGCGCCGGACGCGGAATTGTTCGTCGGGCTTAAACGCGGCGTGACGCGGACAGAATTTGAACAGAAAATCCGGACCGGCGAAGTAGCGGATTGTTTCCATCGGATTCCCGTGCGAACGGGTGATGCGATGTTCCTGCCGAGCGGCCGCATTCACGCCATCGGCGCCGGAGTCGTCATTTTTGAAATCCAACAAAACTCAGACACGACCTATCGCGTTTTCGACTGGAACCGTCCCGGGTTGGATGGCAAGCCGCGCGAACTGCACGTCGCGCAATCGTTGGCGAGTATTGACTTCAACGATTTCGAACCAAAGCCGGTGGAAACCGGATTCGCCTCAGACGGAAAAATTCAAAAACGTCTGCTCGTCAACAGCCCACCATTCAACATCGAAGCCTGGGAAGTAAAGTCGGGTGAAGGTGGTCCGTTGAGACCAAAAAAACTGCAAGTAGTCGCCGTAACGCGCGGGCAGATTGAAGTCAGAAGCGGATCGGGAGATGTGGATTTGAGCGCCGGACAATTCTGCCTGATCCCGGCGTGTCTGGAACGGACGGAAGTTCTGGCCAAATCGGAAGCGGCTTGTCTGCGCGTCGAAGCAAATTAGTGCTCACCACAAAGTTCCCGGCGAGGGTTGATGCCCAGTTTTTGTGCGACGCAAAAATTCGCAATGCATGCGGGATTTAATCTTCAATTTTTGAAACGGCGTCGCCGAGGCGAGTTGGTCGGCATATTTCGCCTCAATTGATTTCCACAGGGCCTTTTCACTGCTGCGGACAAATTCCCACGGCCCCATTGCCTGAAAGCCCGTATTCATTCTGCTTTAATTCCAAGCCAGGTTTTCCGGCATATGCGAGAGCAGCTTGTTCTTCCAACCGCCTTTGCGCTTGAGAATTCTCGACCAGAGCTGCTCCGCCGGCGTGTCGAAAACCAGCTCAAGCGACGCGGGGAACGTCACCCAGGCTTTGCGTTTGATTTCGTCTTCGAGCTGTCCGGCGGACCAGCCGGCGTAACCGGCGAACATTTTCACCTTTTTCTGGATGGAAAAGGATTCGCCAACCTCCACCAGATCGTCGAGCGAATGCCCGAGCGCCAGATTCGGCATGACGTCCGCCTCGGGCAGGAAATTATCCGTGTGCAAAAAGCTCAGCGCGGTGGGTTGAACCGGGCCACCGAGATACAGTGGCGATTCCCGCAGCCGGTCGGGTAAATCGGCTACGATCATCTCGCCGACCTTTTTGCCGAGCGAACGGTTGAGCACAAGACCAAACGCGCCATCGGCATCGTGCTGGCAGATCAACACGACTGTGCGCTGGAAAAAAGAGCCGCCCAACTGTCCGCTGTCCAGCAGCAATTGCCCTTTGAGGAATTTTCCCGGCGCGTTCACCAGTCTAATTTGCATCACCTTCTCCCGCCTGGCAAAAAAAAACCTCCACACCGGTGAACCGAACGTGAAAACGGCCTTTTCTCTTCGGTTTTTCCGACACTGGCCCGCCCGGTTGAAAGTCAAGGAAACCACTACATCATCATCCCGGCACGACCGAATTTAATTTGAAGGCAGCAAGAGTTCCTGTTCTTTGCCGGAAGCGGGGAACTGAATGCAAACTGACCTCTGCCGGATTTCCAGGCAACGGATCGTCACGTTTGTGTTCCCGAGCCGCACTCTGTCCAGGTCATTCGCCTCAAACGTGTGGCCATTGATGATAGCCGTGGGCCGGTTCCCCCAGGAAATTCCTTCAAGTTTGATGGTGGTTGGGGCGGGCGCAGGTTTGGTAAGTGCCTGATTTGCGGCTGGAAAAACGGCCGAACCGCCGGCAGTCGAACTTGCCGAAGGCATCTGGACATCCCGGATTTCATCCACGTGCCCTGCCTCCAATTTCGGGGCCACGCCGTATTTCATCCAATCAAGAACTTCATCGAGGCCAAATCGCTGCTCCGCTTCGATAAACAACTCAACCTGACCACGGGTATAATGATTTTGCAGCACCCGCTTTTTCTCCAGCTCTTCGTTTTGTGAATCCATCAATAAGTATCCGACCATTTCGCAGAAGCCTTCCTCGGCGTCACGGGCCAGTCGCGCGTGCCGTTCTTTGGATACATTTTCACCCACCCAGGCGTGGGAATATTCATGGGCACAGGTTTCCTTTACCTGGGCCTGGGGCATTCCAGTCAATACGCTCATTTTGTATCGTTTCTGTCCGCCTTCGGTTTCCGGACGGATGCACCCGAGCAGATCCGGGCTCTCGAAGGCATTGCCTTCGGTGTCAAACATGGAATTCACGTCAATGCGATCAATGACTATCACATCCACATTCTCGGGGAACGTTGTAAAACGGGCAAACAACCGGTCGAGGTCGTCCTTCACCTGACCGCTGATCTGTAAGATATCATCCTTCTTCAGCACCACCGTCTTGGCGTCGCGGGCGCAAAGCCAGCGCCCATCCGGCAATTGGAGGCCGTCTTTAACCGGCATGCCGCAGATGTAACACGTGGGCAGCTTGATGCAATCCGCGCAGATTTCTTCTTTTTGACCGGTGACTTTATCAGTCACAACATGGATCGTGCCGTAAATGGGTTTACCACAGATGGCGCACCGATCATCCGCCCGCGCGGCGAGCGACAGGCAAAGAAAAGTTATCCCCCAAAGCATCCAAAGGTATTTTCTTTGATGTTGCATGGCTGATGAATGGCAAAAGTTCCCGCAACGAAGCGCCCGCTTCATTGCTGGTTGCCTCAACCAAAAGCACCTCCCGCGCCAAAATCAGCCCAGGGATTTTACCCTTTTGACAATGGCCGCCGCATCAATGCCGAAGTGCGCGAGCAATTCCTCGGCCTTGCCGGAACGGGGCAAGCCCGTCACGGCGAGCTTATGGACCTTGAGGCCGGCGGAACTGAGTTCACCCGCCACCGCGTCACCCAGACCGCCCTCGGCATAATGATCTTCAACGGTGATGACGGTGTTGTTGGTCTTCTGCGCTGCGGCGCGAATTATATCTTTGGCCAGTGGTTTGATGCTGTAGGCGTCGATCACCGTGATGCCGATGCCTTCGTTCTTGAGCGCGTCGGCGGCCTTGAGCGCTTCAAACAAGGTGACGCCGGCGGCGACGACGGTGGCTTTGTCGCCCGCGTTCTGGCGCAGTATCTTGGCGCCACCGATCGGAAAGGCTTCTTCATTTTTATAGATCACCGGTGTTTTGGGCCGCGAAGTGCGCAAATAACAAATGCCTTTGGCCAATGCCATCTGTTCGACCAGTTTTTCCGCGCTGACCGCATCGGCCGGATACAGTACCGTGCTACCCGCGATCGCGCGCATCATCGCCATGTCTTCCAGGCCCATCTGCGACGCGCCGTCCTCGCCGATACTCACGCCGACGTGCGAGCCGGCGAGCTTCAAGTTCGACTGCGAAATGCCCGCGACCCGGATCTGGTCGTAAGCCCGGGTAAAGAAACACGCGAAGGTGGACGCGAAGGGCACCTTGCCGCGCGCGCCGCAACCGACGGCCACGCCGACCATGTTTTGCTCGGCGATGAAACATTCGGTAAACCGCGCCGGGAATTTCTTCATGAATTTTTCCGAATAGGTGGAATTCTTCGTGTCACCATCCATCGCGACGACGCGCAGGTCCACCTCGCCAATGCGGGCGAGCGCGTTGCCATAAGCCTCGCGCGTGGCCACGGCATCGCCGGGTTTGTAGCTCAACGGCGGATAGCCGGCGGGTGCGGAGTTGTTCGGAGCCGGCAACTGATTTGGCGCCGGGATGGCCACCCCGGCGGCCGTCTTGGCGATTGGCTGGAGTTCGGCGATGGCCTTCGCCGCTTCCTCCTTGTTCAATGGTTTCCCGTGCCAGCCGTCCCGATCCTGCAAAAAGGAAACGCCCGCGCCCTTGTAAGTCTTGGCGATGATGGCCAACGGCTGGTCGTTCAAACCGACGCCGCTGAGCACTTCCAGGAGTTCCTCAATATCGTGCCCGTCGATGTCCTCGACGCGCCAGCCGAACGCTTCGAAGCGCTTGCGGTAAACTCCGATATCATGGCCGAACGCAGTGGCCTGACTCTGGCCGAGGCGGTTGGCGTCCACGATGGCGATCAAATTATTGAGTTTGTAAATGCCGGCGAGCGAGGCGGCTTCCCATACTCCGCCTTCGGCGATTTCACCGTCGCCGAGCAAGACGTAGGTATTGTAATCCAGCTTGTCGAAACGCGCGGCCAGTGCCATGCCCACCCCGACGCTCAAGCCCTGGCCGAGGGAACCGGTGGCCACGTCCACGAACGGCAGGCGCGGCGTCGGATGACCTTCGAGATCGGAGCCGTACTTGCGGAGCGTCAATAAATCGGCGGCGGGAAACAACCCGGTTTCCGCCCACGCCGCGTAAAGCACCGGCGCCGCGTGCCCTTTGGAAAGAATGAAACGGTCGTTGTTGTAATAATGCGGGTTTTTGGGGTCATAACGCATGTGTCCGAAAAACAGTGCCGCCATCACGTCAGCGGCGGAGAGGCACGAAGTTGGATGGCCGCTGCCGGCAGCGGTGGTAGCGTTGATCGAATGAATGCGCAACTGGTTCGCAATGCCCTTCAACAATTCAATATCGGTATCAATCATGGAGCGCGAAAATTACGGCAGAAGCCGGCCAAAGCCAAGAATGAAAATCATCCCGCAACCGGTGCGCGGTGAGAAATTAGCCTGCTGATATCGAAAACGTTATGAAACGGACGTAGCGCCGGCCGCCTTATTTCGAAAGAAAGTGCGCGCGGGTGATGGCACACTTCATCAAAACTCGTTCTATACCCGGGGTCGAGCCGATGGCGCCTGATGCGCGCGCGGAGCCTCGCCGCACAACCGAAGCAGCCGGGTCTCCAGTGGTTCAACCAGCAACTTCTGTATCTTGTCCAGCAGCTCGGTCACGTCGAGCGGTTTTTCCATCAGCGCGCCGACGCCTGCCGCCACGGCCAGGTCGTGCCGATCGGCACCTCCGGTCACCACAATAATTGGGAGGACAGGAACCTTGTTGGTAATCCCCTCGAAGGCAGTCCATCCGTTTTTGGCCGGCAAGCCGATGTCCAGCAGCATCAAATCAATGCGCCCATTTGCGAATTGCTCCACTGCTTCCTGGCTGTCCGCCGCCAACGCGACTTCATAACCTGCGTCCACGAGAACTTTCCGCAAAGATTTACGCACGCTGGGGTCGTCATCCGCGACCAGAACCCTTTCTTTCATAGGATGCAGCCTTGCTGAGAATCAACCCGGGTGTGACTCGTTTGCCAGTTGCCATAACCCAGGCATCACTTCCACTATCCGTTCGATTACCACCTCGCTGGCAAATGTCCAACGCTTCCTTACAGACCAGCCAGTCTTCGAGGGAAGCGGGCAGGCTGGAATTGTCAGGGCGCGCCGGCGGGTCGGCAGAAACTGAACCTGCCGGGATGGGCTCCGATGAGGCATGCGGAAAATACGGGTTGCTGCCGTTCGCGCGGCCCGGTGTCCGCGGCTTGGGCGGAGTGCTGAGGAAACACACCGGGTCACAGGTACCAGAAGCAATTTGCGTCTTCATCGGTTTGAAATTTGTAGTTGTCAGCAATTTGGTTTATACTTGGCTCTGCTCTTGCAAAAAGAGGTTAGCGGGTGCTGTGCCAGCAGGCGCGTGACGCGGTTTTCCTGCAAAAAACCAATAATTTTGGGCAGGTACCGGCACGCGAAGGAAACAGATGGTTGGTCCATTTCAAGCCACAGGTGGTCTGCCACGAGCCAACCCGGGTCGCCCGGCGGTAAAATTGCGTCTGGCCGGGCTGGTCGTGACTGTGTTGCTCGGCTCCATCCTGGTTGTCTGGGTCAGCCGCACGACCTGGGCCCGGTTGGAACACCTGCAACAGGAGTTCGGCGGACTGAATCCAGACAGCTTTTATCTGGGCGTTCGCATGAAAGGCGACGTCCAGCGATTAAATGACACCCTCCTCCGCTATCGTCTGCACGGCGAGGCCGCCGACTACGATCAGTTCCTCGGCAACGTGCGGGAACTGACCCAATGGTTCGAGGCGAATCGGACAAACGCGGCCACGCCCATGGAACACCAGTTTTTTGACCAGATTGGAGGCGCTTACTACGATTATCTGGATGTGAGCACGAATCTGCTGGTGGCGGGCAACGGAATGCTCCAGACCAAAGCCGGCGCGTTTCCAACCAGTTACGAAAAAGTGCAACAGCAATCCCAGCATCTGCTGGATTTGTGTGACGCGTTCATCTACGGCCAGAAACTGGCGTTCAACGATTTTCTCCGGGAGTCGAACAACACGTTGACGACCTTCCGGTTATTAGTCAAACTCTCAGTGGCGCTGCTCCTGGCGCTCATTGCCGCACTGGCCGTTTTGGTCTATCGCGGAATGATTGCGCCGCTGCGCTTCAAGTTGACCGAGAGCCAGGCCACCATCGTGCGGCAGGAGAAGCTCGCCTCACTGGGTGTGCTGGCGGCGGGTGTTGCCCATGAAATCCGCAATCCGCTCACGGCCATTAAATTCCGACTCTACAGTCTCAAAAAATCGTTGCCCGCTCCGGATAACGAGGATGCTTCGGTCATCGGTGGTGAAATCAGCCGCCTGGAACGAATCGTCAAGGATTTCCTCCAGTTTGCCCGCCCGTCAGAACCCGAACTCGTGGCCGTCCCGCCGCAACGCATCCTGCGGGAAGTTCAGGACCTGCTGCAGCCGCAGTTGGAAAAAGCCGAGATTGAGTTGAAACTGGACCCGTCTGAAACCGCATGGGTCTGCGCGGATACGCAACAAATCAAGGAGGTATTGATCAATTTGATTCAGAATTCGGCGGACAGCATCGGTCACAAGGGGACCATCTCGTTGCGCACCCGTGAAGAAAACGGTTCCGTGGTTCTGGAGGTCGCCGACACGGGACGAGGGATTCCGGAACACGTGCAAAAACGCCTGTTTGATCCCTTCTTCAGCACCAAGGAAGGCGGGACCGGGCTGGGCCTGCCCATCGCGGCGCGAATTGTCGAGAAGCACGGCGGCGAACTCCGTTACCAGACCCAACTCAACCGCGGCACCACTTTTACCATCGTCCTGCCGCACGCTCACGAACATGAATCCAAAAATTCTGCTGATTGAAGATGACGCCAGCACGGCCGCTTCCCTGAAAAAGGTGCTTTGCGCGGAGGACTATGAAGTGGAAACTGCCGGCCGGGGTGACACCGGACTGGAACTGGCGCGTCAGAAAGACTTCAGCGTCGTCATCTCGGACCTGCGCCTGCCGGGCCTGGGCGGGTTGGACCTGATCGCCCAACTCCACGCCGCCAAGCCCAAGCAGCCGATCATTCTGATTACCGCGCACGGTACAACCGAAACGGCCATCGAAGCCACTAAACTGGGAGCATGCGATTATTTGCTCAAACCGTTTGAAGCGGATGAACTTCTTGATTTGGTCGCTTCCGCCGTCGCCAGCAGCCGGCTTATGTCCGAACCGGTGGAGATGGGCGAGGCGCGGACGGACCAATCGGCCATCATCGGAAAAAGCAAGGCCATGCAGGCCATCTACAAGGAAATCGGACGGGTCGCGGCCACGCCCGCCACGGTGCTGATCCGGGGTGCCACCGGCACCGGCAAGGAGCTGATTGCGCGCGCGATCTATCAACACAGCCTGCGCGCGGACAAACCCTTCATCGCCGTCAATTGCGCCGCCATCCCGGACGCGTTACTGGAAAGCGAATTGTTCGGGCACGAACGCGGCGCGTTCACCGGTGCCCAGGCCCGGCGCGTCGGCCGCTTCGAGCAGGCGCACGGCGGCACTATCTTCCTCGACGAGATTGGCGATTTAAATGCGAATACTCAGGGCAAGCTGTTGCGCGTGCTCCAGGAACGCTGCATTCAGCGACTCGGCAGCGAAGCCAATATTCCGGTGGACGTCCGGGTGCTGGCCGCAACCCATCGCGAACTGGAAACCGCCATCAAGGAGAAAGAATTTCGCGAAGATTTGTTTTATCGCTTGAGCGTCGTCACCATCGCGTTACCGCCCTTGAGCGAGCGCACGGAAGACATTCCGGAACTGGCGAAATACTTCATCCACCGCTACGGAAAAGAGCTCGGTCTCGACTCTCCCTCGGTCCAGCCCGAAGCCATTTCCTTTCTGCAAAACCAGCCCTGGCCGGGCAACGTGCGCGAATTGGAAAACGTCGTGCGCCAGGCGTTGCTGGCCGCGCGGCCGTTCGCCATCAGTCTGGAGCATGTGCAGCAGGTGCTGGCCAAAACCCGGAAACCCGTCGCCGCTTCCCAACAGACCCACGCGGTGTACGTTGCCGAACTGCTCAACCGCGCGCAAAGCGGTGATGTCCGCGACGCTTATTCGCGGATGATCGCGGATCTTGAACCTGAGCTGTTCAAGCAGGTCATTCTATTGGCGCAAGGCAATCAATCCAAGGCCGCCCGCTGGCTGGGCATCGGCCGGATGCGGCTGCGGGAAAAGCTGGTTCAATTTGGACTGTCGCCCGGGCGCGACGAGCAAGACAAGTAGTTGCAGACCGCGTCAGAGTGGCTCAGCCGAATCCACCGGTGCTGCCAAACGCGACAGATGCCGGCATCTCGAAGCTCAAATTCCCATGAAAATTCGCTGATTTGTCCAGTCTACGCTGGGCACGGAAGTTGCCAAGCATGTGACAGGCCGCCACGTGGCAGGCCTGCGCCACAATCGCCCAGGGGTATCAAACCCTGTTCAGGCACGGCGTTTTAACAGTAGAAAACGGAACCAGCAAGGAAGTCACTTGCTGAACAAATGGAAGCAAATGAAAACAGTATTAATGCGAATCCCGGTGATCGCGGGTATGGCGTTCAACTTGATTTGTGCCAGCCCGACCAATGGCGACGAACCGGCACCGGTTCAAAAGGACAAGGTTTTCAACGGCACGGTCGCGGCCATTGACCAGAAGGAAAGAACAGTTTCGGCCAGGGACTTTTGGGGCACCAAAACTTTCAACGTCGCCGATAGTTGCCGCGTGTCCCTCGAAGACCAGCCGGCCGCCTCGTTGGCGGAATTGCGCCCCGGCCAGAAAGTTGAGATCAGCTACGAAAACGCGCACGGCGTGCTGGTGGCGAACCGGATCGACCAGCATAACCAGGTTTTCACCGGCTACATCAACGCGATAGATCCCGCCAAACGAACGCTCGCCGTCAAGCACGGCACGTTCAATCGTGATTTCGCCGTCGCTCCGGATTGTGTGGTCGTAATCAAAGACGATGACACAAAAACCCTGGATGACTTGAACGTCGGGCACACGGTCAACGTCATCTACGAATCAGGGAAGGACTCGCTGCTGGCGCGGCGAATCGAACAGAAAAGTCCCACGTTCGTGGGAACCATCAAAGCAATTGACGCCGATGCGCGAACGGTAAAGGCCAGGGACCTGCTCGCGGAGAAAACGTTTCACCTTGCCGACGGTTGCCAGATTGTCACCGGCGGCAAACTCGGCGGTAGTTTGAGCGACTTGCGCATTGGCGACCGGCTTGCCTTTACTTACGAAGACAACGACGGCGTGTTGGTGGCCAATCGGATAGGCCGGCAGACGACTGCGCCTGCCGTGCAGAGCGCGGAGGCCGCGAAGGTTAATGACGCGTCCCGCTAGCCGGGTTTCTGACATCACGCGTTGGACCGCGCCATCGGCACCGGACAGGCTACGGCGGCGGCAGCACGTGGCCGGGGATTGAGCAGGTCGGTGGCAAGCCAACGGCATTAATTGTGTACGTCCCCCCACCGGGACATACCGGGAAAGACCCGCTCTTTAGATACGGCAGCAAATCCTGCACGGTCGGGACATCCACATCCGTCTTGTTGTTGACCAACGCCCACTGCTGTTTGGCCGCGTCGATTTGTTTGAGGTTGTTGATGCAGGTGTTGCGTTGGGCCACATCAGTCTGGGCCTGCTGCTGGGCCGCCAATGCCGCGGCCCGTTGAGCTTGTTGGGCGGCGACGGCGTCCGCCTGCCACGCCTGTAACGCCTCCTGTTGCTGCTGCGTGACGGCGCGGGTGGCCCTTAATTGCTGCACCAACTGCTCATTCGTCTGGCTCAACTGCCCGTTCGCGTCAGTCAAATGGCGGATTTCGTTGCGCAGGCGGAGCAGATCCTGATGTTCACTGCGGAGGCGGGCAATTTCCGCACTTTGCGCTTCGTAGCTGGAGTTTGTGCTTTGTTCCAATTCCGCCTGCAACTGCTTGATTTGCTGGCGGGCGTCGCGGGCGTCGGCCTGGGCCACATTTTTCTGCTGTCTCGCAGAAAACAGGAGAAATTCGCTGACCGCCAGCACCACGATGCACAGCCAGAGGACCCAAGGTTTCAGTGTCATGATCAGGCTTCTTTTCGCCCTTTCGACGGGCGGCGTCAAACACGAAATTGCGCAAAAACCCGGATCAGCGGGCTGCCGGCACGATTATCCTTCCAATCCCTCGCCGGCAACAGCCAGTTCATCGGACGGCCGGGGTTTAAGCTGTTGCAGCCGGCCGCGCAGGGCAAAAGTGAGCGCCTTGACAGTAATCTCCGAAGTGAGGAATGGTTTTTCCATCAAATCATCCCCACCGTTGCGGCTCATTTGGGCGCGGGCGCTGAAGTCGCTCCGGCCGGTTACAAATACCACAGGTGTGGCGCGATTGGGCGCGGTCGCGCGAATTCTCGAGCAGACCTCGAACCCATCCATGCCAGGCATGACTACGTCCAGGAAAATTACGTCGAAGGTTTTTTCCATCGCCAAGGCGAGCGCCGCCTCTCCGTTCTCCGCGCTTTCGGGCTTTTTAAAAGACGTCTGGAGAGCGCCGACCAGCGCCCGACGCGCCACGAGATCGTCGTCCACCACCAGCATGTGAATCGGGGGGTCGATGGCCAGGTCCGCTTTCAGTCCCGGCACACACAAGTCATTGAGCAAATCCACCGCGCTGGCCATGGTGGCCAGTGCGGAGGGAGTGGCGTACTCGGTACTTTGCAGCATTTTTCTAAGCAGCCCTTCCAGCGCGACGCACGTATGATAAGCCGGATGCATCACCTCCGGGCCTTGCCGGGGAACCAATGAGTTTATGCGGAGGAAGCAGTCGGCCAGCAGGGCCTGCCGCGATTCCGGATCCGGGACTTGCAGAATCGTCTGACACAATTCCCACAGCGGGCCGAGGTGTTTCGACGCGCGAACGAGAAAGGCATGGGCCATCTCGTCCGTCTCCGACAACAGCATTTCGGGCGGCGGTTGTGGAGGCAGGCCGAGACCAGCGATGCGAACCGGCCCGATGGTGACTGTCGTCGCCGAAACCGCCAGGGCCGGGTTCTGCTCCGGTTGCGGAATCGGTTGCTGGGCGCCGGCTCGGAGACGACCCTGCAACACAAGCGTGAGCGCCTTGACGGTGACTTCAAAGGTGAGAAACGGTTTTCCCATCAGATCGTTGCCGCCGCTGAGGGTTGATTTGCAGCGAGCATCGAAGTCGCTCTGAATGGTGACAAAGACCACAGGGGTGGCGCGGTTGGGCCCGGCATTGCGAATTTTGCTGCAAAGTTCAAAGCCATCCATGCCCGGCATTTGCACGTCGAGGAAAATAGCGTCGTACGCCTGCCGGCTCGCATGGGTTAACGCGGTTTCCCCGTCCCCGGCGACATCGGGCTGATCGAACACTTTTTTCAACGAAAGGGAGAGGGCTTGACAGCTTATCACGTCATCGTCGACAACCAGGAACCGGGGGGGACGTTCCGTGAGCAGGCCCGACTGCAATCCTGGTACGCACAAATCGTCCAGCAAATCCAGGCCGCCGGCGACGGTTCGCAGCGTGGACGGCGTGACGTTCCCGATTTTTTCGGCGAGCTGTTTGAGAAATCCCTCAAGGGCGAAAGCCATCTGCCATACCGGCAGTACCTCGGGAAAACGAGACTCGTCCTTCAGTGCGCCCACCTCGAAATACAAATCCATCAACCTTTTCTTCCGCGCCGGATCGCCTGACTCCCGACCAACGTCCTGAAGAAGCTTTCGCAATGTGGCGAGCCGTTCTTTTGCCTGCGTACAAAATACTTCGATCGGCGCAGCCGCTTCAGGCAAGCCAGTGCCTGGTGATTTGGACGGACCGACCCGGAATACTCTAAGGAACTCGCCAAAGGCTTCCTCTTCCGATCGGATTCTGGCCGAGAGTTCCAGCGCGGCGCCCGGGTCCAGTCCCCACGAATTGAACCGCTGATTGATGCCAGCGAGCCACGGGTGGCCATATCTTCGTGCAACCAGAATCCCGGTTAAAACAAACGCAGCGAAGAAAAAAAATGCCTGTAAAACATTCCCGGCTGCGTTAGTTGAAACCGTTGTCGGGACCGGCTCTATTCTCGGACCATTGATCAAAATTGCCGTGGGGGATCTTGGAACATTCTCCTCCAGCGTGCCGGGGATCGGCACACGTTTGCGGTAATTCTCCTGGCGCTGTTTGGCGAGGTTATGGTCTATCTCCCATTGAATGGACCCCGGCTCCGGCGGTGGCGACTCGAGTTGGCCGGTTTTCGTATCGGCGGTTCCGGGCATTGACAGGCACCAAAGTCCTGCGGTGAAGAGCACCAGAGCCGGTTTAACCCGCAAAGCCCGGGCCGCACCGGGAACCGAGCATTGGACAAAATCCCGCGCCGCCATTTTGAGTCGGTTTGTCAACCCAAATGGAATCAACCAGGCAGCCGCTTGCGAACGCCAGCGGGCCCTCAATCTGTCGAATGCCGAGTTCGGTGCCATTTTCCCGATCCTGCATGAAATTCAACCGCACCGGCGGATTTCTCCACCCGCCGCGGAACTACGGTGCTGTGTTCTGGCCCGGAGGCACGGCGGCCCACTCGCCCCGGATCACCTGCAGCAAGCTCGGTGTCTTCGGCGGAAGTTTAAGCGGGTTGTCGAAATTAGCATCGTAAGCCCAGTTACGGACGGGCGGGTTATAAACGTTTGCCATGCCCCAGACATTCGTGGCGTGGAGGCTCGGAAACATCTTGATCATCGAACCATTATAAGTGAACGGTATCGCGGTCCAGGTTTCCAGAAAACGCGGGAAGTTTTCCATGCCACCGCTGTAATGTCCCAGGGTTGTGTCCACCGCACCGGTCAGAATCGCCGCGTTGACGGTGGTGGCTGACGCACTTCGCGAACTCAGCGCGCTGGCGCTGTTCGCGTCTGACCAACTATCCGAGAGAATCGTGATAGCGTCACCCACCAGTGAAGCCGGTCGGGTAGTGGATGTGTTGGTAGTGCCCAGATTCGCCGAACTGAATTGGTTGTAGTCTTTCCAAACGTAGAGTGGCAGTCCTGTGGCGACGGTTAGTCCGTTCGGCGGCAGATTGGTTCCGTTGAACACGCGGACCGCTCCCAGGCTGGTGGCCGGCAGCGTGCGGTTGTCCACTACGTAAACAGAACTCAAGATTAAATTCGACCCGATGGTTGAGTAACGCAGGCTGGTATTGGTCTGGCTCCAGGCTGCTAGATTCCCGATGTTGATACCAATAGGTTTGACAGTTTTGCCCTCACGCGCATCGGTAAAACTGTTAGTGGTAATGACAAAGCTGGCCAACTCGTTGCTTGGGATGAGGGTCGCAAAGTTATTATAACGACCGCTGGTGGCGCTGACTCCGGTGTTCGCAGCGACCACCACCATGTCACATTGATTATAAAACCGCAGCCGACCGATGGGCGAATTGGGATCTTCACCAACGGGTGGCGGCTCGATGATTTCCCGGACAGCCTGCGGTGTGTTCGTGGTCCCGATGGGCAGGGTCAAGGATGCAACGGGGAAAACCGGTTGATTGGTTTGCGCATAAACCACGGTGCCGGATGGCGGGCTGCGCGTATCGAGCGGATCCCTTTGAAACAAGACGCTCAGAACCGCCGTGACACTCGACTTGAATGTTAGAGAGCTGTCCGGTTCAACGTAGAGTTCACCATTGGAATGGACACGTCCGGTAACAGTGAAAGGCTGGCCGCAACTGATTTCCAGTTCACCAGAGGAATACATGGCAAACTGGAATATGGGGATGCTGGCCAGTTGCACTTGCTCCAGGACCCCCCCGCTGACACTTTGAGGATTAGCCGTATCCCGCGCGTGCGAGGCGATGGTGTAAGTCGAAGCATATCCTTGCAAGCCGGCGTAGGCCGAATCCGCCACGATGTAGCTGGTTCCCGGCGAACGTTGCACATAGGTGCGGCCGCTGTTCCCGTTTCCATCATCAAATTGCCACGTGCTCCAGTACGAGGAATCCGACGAGCCGGGCACCATGTTCTGGCGATAGGTGGTCAGATTGTTGCTGACCAGACTTTCACCGCCGTACAGGTAATCAGCGTTCATTTGACTGATCACCTTTTCGGTGGCGGCCTCCGCAGCCGCGATCGAGCGGTTATATTGGATGGAACGGTATGTCAATTTGGTGTTGCTGGCCGACCAGGACATTGCCGCTGCCAACAGGGCCAGAGCAATGGCACCCAGGATCAGCGTCAGCAGCAGGGCGCCACCGGACTGATTCCGCATTCGGATGTTAAACGTCGTCTTCATGTTCATTCCAATGCGCGTCGGGTCACCGAGGTTTCCAGCCGGTAATAATCCGCGCCTTCCAGAAATCGGGCTGGCTGATAGAATTCAAGGGTGAGATGGATCACCCGGTTGTTCAAATTGTTGGTCAGTATATTCCCTGAAAAGTCCTGCGCAGTGAAAGCGATGGTGTTGGTGACCGAATCCGCCAGAATTTCGGCGGAGCCTGCCTGCTGGGTGGTTCGTCGGAAGGTCTGGTCCGGCAGGTTGAGATAATAGACAATGTAGTTGGTGGTATTGGTGGTTGGATAAACCAACATAGCTGTGCCCTGCTGCGTCTCCCCGTTGAGCAACCCCTCGAAGACACCATTGGTAATGTAGCCGACCGACACGCTGTTGCAGGAGTGGACTTCGTTTGCCATTTTCTCGACGGTCTGGCGCGACCACGTGGTGATGTTGAGCTTGGTTCCATTGATTTGAAACATTCGCAAGCCGAACAGGTTCGCGGCAAGAATGCCCCCGAGCATCAACATGAACACCGCCATCGCAATCAGGATTTCAGGCAGGGTGAAACCTCTGTCGGGCACCGGGCCCCGGTTGCGGATTAAGTCTGAAAGTGGAACTTGAAGCTTCATTGGTCGGGGGCGCGAATGGTTTCAATCGTGTTGGTGGTAACCTGAGTCCCCATGAAATTCCAGATGCAATCCACCCGAATTCTGCGGATCGGCGGAGTGGTGGAAATCTGGGAGATCGTGGTCTGAATGGTGGCCGATGTCCCCCCGGAGCCCGAGCCCGGCATGTCCAGGGAGACGACCTCGTTGGGGAAATTCGAGGCCACCACCTGGTCCACGACCGGATAGACGGAAGTATCCCATCGGGCACTGTGTATCTGCTCGATGCGTTCCATCGCCCGGGCGCTCGCCGCCTGAACCAGTCCGCTCTTGACGGCGGCTGTTGTGCAGTAGATATATCCGGCAACGATTCCCCCCACGGTCAGCCCGGTGATCGCCAGGGCGACAATCACCTCGACCAGCGTCATTCCCGCGTGACCTCGCCGTGGGAATCGAACAACTTTTTGTTTTAAGCACACGTTCTTCATCAAATTCCAGCCTGTCTCCCAACGGTGGCATTAGCTTTGCTATAAAGTAAACTCCGCGAGCCCCGACTATCCGGGTTAAATTCAGCATGTTTCGGTCCAATCAAAGAGGCAAAAACCGTGCTTGCGTTGCGGTGGCAGACCCGCGGAAACGTCCATAAACGGGAAGGTTTTGGCCTTAGTATTGACAGTCGGGAGGAACTGGTACGCGAGGCGGGGGTCGAACCCACAACCTTCGGCTCCGGAGGCCGACGCTCTATCCAATTGAGCTACTCGCGCAAATCGGGTGTCAGCATACGCGCACCCCCATTTTGGCTCAAATGGAATCTGTTGCGCCCGGCAGGTGAGTTACGGCACGGAGCCTGTTAAAGCCGGCATATCATCGGTCGCCAATCGGGGCGGCGATCTCGTGATCCCGGCCCGCAATACGTCACTGCTCCTGTTCCGCTGGTTGAAGAAACGTCCGGTTCTCCCGCTTCATTTTTTCGAACCGTTGTTGCTGCGCTGGCGTCAACAGCGCAGAAATCTCCGCATCCGCATTGCTGACAACCAGCACGAACTGCGGGCGATAGTCCTGACGCAGACTCTTCAACCGGCCCCGCGTGTCGGTCAGAATCTGATGCACCTGCGCCTGCTGGTTCGCGTCAAGCTGCAACCGCCGTTGCAGTCTGCGTTCGATGAGCGTCTGGACCATTTGCGGACGGTCAATGGCCGAGCGCACCCAGTGGCGAATGGCGATGCGCGTGCCGACCACACCGGTTGCCGCACCTGCCAAAAAGACCAGCCCGACCAGCAACAACAATTTGACCGTTTTCATAATTGAAATTCGTCCGGCGCTAAAAGCCACTGCGCCGAAATCTGCGACAAACCATCGTGCAACCCCGGCACTCCAGCCGCCGTCAAACCAAAATCCAGCACAATGCACACAACGATGACCACTACGGCTCCGAAGGCAATCCGGGGAAAAAGCAGATTCAGCCGGTCGAAAACCGACGGCGCTTCCGTCGCGGCACCCGGTGGCTCACGGTGGATGGCGCGCAGCACGCCCGCCGCAAAATCCTCCGGCGGCGCCGGCGCGGGTTCGTTCCGCGCCAATTTAAACAATTGGTTCAACTTGCGGTTGTTCATTTTCGTCTTGCATCAATTTTTCCAAGGCCCGCCGTAATCTCCCGCGCGCCCGCAGTGCCCGCACCCGTACGGCCACGCCCGATGCGCCGGTCGCCTCACAGATTTCCTTTACGCTGCGGCCTTCGATTTCCTGCATCGTGATCACGACGCGATCGAGCGGCGAAAGTTCGCGCATCGCCAGGTCGAGCAGTTCCGCGGCGGCGCGACCGTCCAATTCACTCTTTTCGTCGCCGCTCCGCAGCCAGTCGAGCACGTCATCGCCAAGTTCAGGCAGGCCAATCTCGTTTTGCCGCCGCTTTTCTCTTCGCAAATGGTCAAGCGCCACGCGCACGGCGATTTTTGAAAGCCAGTGATCGAAAGGCGCACGGCCGTCGAATTGATCAAGGGCGCGCCAGGCTTTGACAAACGTTTCCTGCGCGAGGTCCTCGATTTTGTGTGCATCGCGCTCGTAACGATGCAAAATGGCGTAAACGCGGCCCTGGTGGCGGCGGACGACCTCGGCGAAATCGTCCGTCGCGCCGTTGCGGATTCGCTCCAGCAATTCGGCATCGTCGTTCACGGTTCAGTCGCCCAACCGTTCGCCGATGCGCCCGAGGGCGCTGTCCACAAAATTGTCTGTGCGCTGCTCGAAATCGGCGATTTGCCGGCGTTGCTCATCGGTCAGGATGGGCGCGATTTTGCCGTAAATTTTCATGCGTTCAACCGCCAAATCGCCCTCGACGGCGGCTACCTTCGCCGCGGCAGCGCGCACGGTGGTTTCATTTGCGTCGCTGGCGTGGATCGCCGCACGTAAACCCTTTCGCGCGTCGTGTAATTGGCCAACCAACGGCATGAGTGTGTCTTTTTCGCCGCGCAAGACTGCTTTAATCTGTGCTTTCTGGTCGGCGGTCAGATTCAGCTTTTCGGCAATCCGTTGGGCCATCCGCCCGCGCGGAGTTACCGGCGCCGCGCCGTCGGCAGCCAGTGAAGGGGTCGCCATCCATCCGCCAACGTTGAGCGCGGCGGCCAGAGTAATTGAGAGCCATTTGGTCGTTTTCATATTACCATCCTTAACGCAGGCCGGACCGGAAATGTTACACGCAAAAAAAAGGGACGGCGCAAGGCCGTCCCGGTGTTACGTATGTTACCCCACAAATGATCACGGCGGCGGTCTTGCCACCGGCGGTGCCGGGGCATTGGTGCTCCCGGCGTTCGGCCCGCGCGGCGGCGGAACCATCTGGCGTCCGCGCATACCCAGCTGAGGTATCCTTTGCCACTTCTGAAATTGCTCCGGAGTGAGGAGGGCTCTCATTTGTGTTTCCATGTCGCTCTGGATGATCCGCATTCTGGCTCCCCGCTCTTGCGGAGACATGCTGGCAAAGCCGGGTTCCTGTGGCAGGTCGCGCATCTTCTGCATCCGGGTTTCCATGATGGACACGAATTTTGGTTTTTGTTCGTCGGTCAGGTTGAGTTGCCGGGCCATGAAGTCAAAGTTAGGCTGCCCTCTCATGCCCGGCCCGCCGAAGGCCCCACCTGGCGAGAGACTCCCTGGCGGTGGAGCGTGCGGCGGCGTATTGGTGGTATCCTGCGCCGGGAGCATAACCGCCCACGCCAGCAGGTTGCCGATGACCAGACTCGTGAAAATCCAGGGTTTCGCAAATTTCATAAAGTGTCTCGATCGTTATCGGCAAACTCTACCGCGCCAAAATGGAACGGCGGCATGTTGCCTCAGACGCGCAGGGTGTCGAAAGGTTACAGCCCGCGCAAGACTTTCGCCGCCGCTCGTACCGTCCGCTCAATGTCCGCTGAAGTGTGTGCCGTGGAAATAAAACCGGCCTCGAATTGGGACGGGGCGAGGTAAATGCCTTCGCTCAGCATTCCGTGGAAATACTTTTTGAAGCGGTCACGGTCACTGTTCATCGCGTCGGCCAGGCTCCACACGGGCCTGTCTGTAAAATACGCGCAAAACATTGAACCGCTACGGTTGAATGTAACCGGTACTCCTGCCGACCTGGCGGCGTCATGCATGCCGGTTTCAAGTTGCGCACCGAGTTGTTCAAGCCGCGCGTAGGCGTTGCCAGATTTTACTTTCCGGTTTCCGGATTTCGGATTTGCAGCGAGTTGATGCAGCGCGGCAATTCCCGCCGCCATCGCCAGCGGATTGCCGCTCAACGTCCCCGCCTGATAGACCGGTCCCAGCGGCGCGAGCAAATCCATGATGTCGGCGCGCCCGCCGAATGCGCCCACGGGCAGGCCGCCGCCAATAATTTTGCCAAACGTGGATAATTCCGGCGTGATGCCAAAACGTTCCTGCGCGCCGCCGGGCGCGAGGCGGAAACCCGTCATCACTTCGTCGAAAATGAGCAACGCGCCGTTGGCCTTCGTGATTTCGCGGAGAAATTCCAGATAGCCCGGTTTGGGCAAATAAACCCCGGCATTGCCCGGGACCGGTTCGAGAATGATGCCGGCGATCTGCTTTTTGTTCGCGTCAAACGCCGCCTTCACCGCGTCAACGTCGTTGAACGGCAAAACGATGGTGTGTTGTGTGAACGCAGCGGGCACACCTGCGCTGTCCGGGTTGCCAAACGTGAGCGCGCCGGAACCGGCCTTCACCAGCAACGAATCTGCATGGCCGTGGTAGCAGCCGTCGAATTTGATGATCTGGTCGCGTTTGGTGAATCCGCGTGCCAGGCGAATGGCACTCATGCACGCCTCCGTGCCGGAATTGGTCATGCGCACCTTCTGCACACTCGGAACGAGCGAGCAAATCAATTTCGCCATGGTCACCTCGAACGGATTCGGGATCCCGAAGCTCGTCCCGTGATTGGCGGCGGCCTTAACTGCGGAAATGATTTTAGGATGAGCGTGGCCGAGGATCGCCGGCCCCCAGGTGGAGACGTAATCAATGTATTCGTTGCCGTCCACGTCCCGGACCCGCGCGCCTTTGGCCCGGTTGACGAAGAATGGCTGCCCGCCAACGGCGCGAAAGGCGCGGACCGGCGAGTTCACTCCGCCGGGAATGTATTGCAACGCCTCGGCAAACAGCGATTCGGATTGGACCGATGAATTCATTGCCGATTCGGGAAGAACGTCGCGGCCAACGAACCTTTCTCCGTGCGAATGGCCGTGCCGGTGCCAATGTTGTGCCGTGTGAACCAGCCGTCCTTGGTTTCCAAAACGTATTGGATGTTGTCACTCGCTGCGAGCACGGTGTTGGTGTCGTTTTTCTCAAGGTGATGAATCTCTTCGATGACGCCATCGGGGCCGATATAGGCGGCGGAAAGCGATTCGGGACAATTCTTCATCCAGAAGGTCGCGCGTTGCGGCACCGGCAACACAAACAACATCGTGTCGGTTTCCTGGATGTTCGTGCGGAACATCATGCCGGTCCGTTCCTGTTGTTCCGTGAGTGCGAGTTCGGTGTCCAGGGTTTCCGCGCCAAGATAAATTTTCATCGTGGGCAATTTCAGTTGCGCATGGGTGGGAACCCGGTCGTCCGGGGACGGCGGAGTTGCGGCCGTCTCCCCGGGTTTTTTGCAGCCGGCCAATAACGTCGCGATTAGAAACAGGGGAATGAATCCTGTCCATTTCATGCTACAAGGGTGCGCAAGGCGGCCGCCGTTTTCAACCAAATGTTAAACGGCGCCGCGTCATTCACGACGCCGGGACCGAAACCATGGCCTCGCCAGGGCACGAATATCCCATCGGGCTACGCCGGCAATGCCGGGGCGGGCGCAGGAACAGCGCCGGCGGGTGCGGGCGCGTGCGACTGCTTGCTTTCGGCACCGGTATCCAGGCACTTGCGGACCGCCTGCGCCAATTGGAGCGGCAGATAAGGTTTGGCAAGAAAAGTCGTGCTGCCGGCTTTGGAATCTTTTTCCATCAATTCGGAGCTGTAACCGCTCGTGTAGATCACTTTGAGTCCGGGCTTTTGTTTTCTTAATTGCGTGGCCAGGTCATTGCCCGTCATGCCGCCCGGCATGATCATATCCGTCAGGAGTAAATCCACCTGCCCATTGTGCTCATCCCAAATCCGCAGTGCCTCGGCACCGGACGAAGCGGCCAAAACAAGGTAGCGATAGCCCTGCAGAACATTCCGCACCAATTCCAGCAGGCCGGTCTCGTCCTCGACGACCAGAATCGTTTCTTCACCGCCCTGCACCGGTTTGGGTTCAGCGGCCGGCGCAGCGGGCGCGGGACGGGATTCGGTAGCCACCGGCAGAAAGACCTGGAACGTGCTGCCCGTGCCCATCTCGCTGCGAACTTCAATCCAGCCCTGATGTTGTTTGACCATCCCGTAAATGGTGGCCAAACCCAGCCCGGTCCCCTTGCCCACCTCCTTGGTGGTAAAAAATGGCTCGAACAGGCGTTGCATCACCTTGTGGTCCATACCACAGCCGGTATCCGTCACCGTCAAACAAACGAACCAACCCGGCCGGGCTTCGCGATGTTGACGCACGTGGGTAGCCCCGATTTCAACGGTGGAAGTCGCAATCAGCATTTTGCCGCCCCTGGGCATGGCGTCGCGCGCATTAACGGCGAGATTCATGACAATCTGCTCGATCATGCCGGTGTCCGCCTCGATGTGTGGCAGGTTGGGTTGATAACGGGTTTCCAGCGCAATGTCCTCGCCGAGCATTTGCGGGAGCATGTTTCCCAGATTTTGGAGCACCGTGTTCAAATCGAGGATTTTCGAACGAAAGATTTGTTTGCGACTGAACGTGAGCAATTGCCGGACGAAGCTGGCCGCCCGTTCTGACGCAGCGGAGATTTGTTTCAATGATCGAACGGAGTGCGAATCCGGCGAGGTGGTGCTGAGCAACAGCCCGGCGTGACCCTGGATGACGGTCAAAATGTTGTTGATATCATGCGCCACACCTGCGGCCAACTGGCCGACGGATTCCATTTTTTGCGATTGTCGCAATTGGGCTTCCAGTGTCAGCCGCTCCGTGACGTCCTCGACCGTGACCACCATGCCGTCAGTTTTTCCTGCGGCATCAAACAGGGGTGTTGCGTTGGCCGAGAGCAAAGTGTGATGACCACTGGGCTGATCGATCGTATAGCGAATGTCCTGCGCCGCCCGGCCGGAATCGAGCACTTGTTTCAGCGGTGAAGGCTGTTCCGCCAGGGGATTGCCTTCCAGGTCGGTCGAGCGCCAATTCAAAACACTGCCGGTCCTCCGGGCAATGGCGTCCCTGGTCAGCCCAAGCACTTCCTCGGCCCGACGGTTGGCAAAAGTGATTTTTCCCGACTGGTCGGTAACGATGATACCCACGGGGCTTGTCTCCATGATGCGGCTGATGAGATCGCGGTCGCGGCGGAGACGTTCCTTGGCGCGTTGACCTTCGATGGCGTAGCGGATGGCGCGTTCCAGTTTGTCGGCGTCCAACTGGCCCTTGAGCAGATAGTCAGCGGCGCCGGCCCTCATCGCTTCGAGATCAATTTCGTGATCGCCCTGGCCGGTCAGCAGAATCATCGGTGGCCTGCCACTGAACGACTGCGATTCGCGCAACAATTCGAGCCCGGTCCGTTCACCCAGGCGATAATCGAGCAAACACACATCGTGTTCGCGACGCTGGAGCGCCGCCAGGGCGGCATCGTACTTGTCAACCCAGTCCAGCCGATAGGGAGGGTTCCCGATTTGAGAAACGAGATCGCGCGTGATGATATAGTCATCCTCATCATCATCCACCAACAGGACTCTGACGGCGGAGTCGGACATAAAATCGGATTACACCCCGTCTTGCGGCAGTTTGACGACCTCAAACCAATACTGGCCGAGAACCTTGACCAGTTCCACGAGTGACTTGAAGGTCACGGGTTTGGTGACATAGGAATTCACACCCAGATCATAGCTGCGCAGAATATCCTCCTCGGCTTTTGAGGTGGTGAGGACAACGATCGGGACCCGGCGCAGAACGGGGTCCGCCTTGATTTCTTTGAGCGCCTCGCGGCCGTCTTTGCGGGGCATGTTCAAGTCGAGCAGGATGAGCCCCGGCAAGGGCTCGCCGTTCAACTCGCTGTAGCGGCCGCGCCGCCGCAGGTACTCCATTAATTCCTCGCCGTCCTCCACGCAATGGAGTTCGTTGGCCAGACGGTTTTCCGCAAAAGCATCCCGCGTCAATTGCCGATCGTCCGGATCGTCGTCCGCCAAAAGAATTGTAATCATTTTCCCTTCCTTTTTCATGGTCTCCTCATTCGGTTTGCACGTCGTTGTTGTTCATTTCTTTGGGGTGGGCTACCGGCAATGTCACGATGAATGTGGCCCCGGCTCCCGGTTTGCTTTTTGCGGTGATGTCACCATGGTGAAACACCGCAATCTTTCTGGCGATTGCCAGCCCCATGCCCGTGCCTTCGTATTCGTTCCGGCTGTGCAATCGCTGAAACACATTAAAGATCCGGTCCAGATATTTTTCGTCGAAACCGATGCCGTTGTCGCTGACCGTCAAGCGGCAAAGTTTTTCCTCCGGTTCATCCGGCCCGGCCTGGGGCCGGCGCCCGGAGATGATTTGCGCCTCGACTTTTACTACGGGCGCCACCTCGGGGCGGCGGAATTTGAGGGCGTTGCCAATCAAATTTTGCAGCAACTGACGCATTTGCAACGCTTCCGCTTCGATCGTCGGCAGCGTTCCCACTTGCACGCGCCCTTTGACCTGTTCGATCCGGCCCTCCAAATCACTCAGGACGTCGTCGGCCACCTTGGCCAAATCCACTGATTCGAACGGTTTTGCCTTGGTGGTGACGCGCGAAAAAGTCAACAGCTCGTTGATCAGGTTCTGCATGCGCGAGGCTGCCTTCTGCATCCGCTCCAGACAATCACCCGCTTCCGGGTCCAGGTGCTCACCGGACTTTTCCTTGAGCCGTTCCCCAAAAACCACAATTTTCCGCAACGGTTCCTGCAAATCATGCGAGGCGACATAGGCAAAATCCTGCAACTCGCGATTGCTGCGTTCAAGTTGGGTCGTGAACTGGCGCAGCTTCTCCTCGTTCTTGCGCAGGGTTTCCTGGACCTCCCTCACCTCGTGGATGTCGCGCGTCACTCCCACCGTTCCCAAAACGTTTCCCTGGTTGTCCCGCCAGAGCACCTTGCTGGTAATCGACCAGCGTTTCTGGCCCGATGTGTCGCCGGGGTTGACCTTGTATTGTTCCTGATTAATGACCGGTTTGCCTGTTCTGATGATGTTCTGTTCATCCGCGAAAAACTGCGCGGCCAATTCCCGGGGAAAATAATCAAAATCGCGTTTGCCCTTCAATTCCTCCGGTGATTTCGCGCCGAGGTTTAACGCATGAGCCCGATTGTTCAACACAAACCGACCCTGCTTGTCCTTCGCGTAAATGAAGTCCGGCAAATTATCAATCAAGGTGCGCAACAGCAGGCGTTCCCGGGCCAGCGCCTCCTCCGCTTCCTTGTGTTCAGTGATGTTCCGGCCGATACCCACCAGCCCGATGATTTTTCCTCTTTGATCGCGCAGCGGCAGCTTGCTGGTCAAGAGCCAACGCTTTTCGCCCGTGGCGCCCAGGAAATACTCTTCCCGGTTAATGACCGGCTCGCCCTGAATCACTTTCTGATCGTCAGCCCAGAATTTTTCGGCGATCTCCCGGGGAAAGAAATCGAAATCAGTTTTGCCGAGGGCTTCGGACTCGGTCTGGCAGCGGAGATTTCCCAGGTCTGCGGAATTGATCAATGTCTTCCGCCCGTCGGTGTCCTTGGCGTAGATGCAATCCGGCAGGTTGTCAATCAAGGTGCGCATGAGGTGGCGCTCCCGGGCCAGTGCTTCGTCCGCGCGTTTCTGTTCGGTGATGTCCCGGTTGATGCCCGCGAGGCCGATCACTTTGCCCCCTTCATCCCGCAGCGGCACTTTCGTCACCGACGCCCACGTGACCGCGCCATCGGGCCGGGTCTGCATCTCGATCTTGTTGATCAAAGGCTGGCCCGTCTGGAGGATCTTTTGCTCGTCCTGGAAAAATTCCTGGGCTTTCTCGGGCGGAAAGAAATCAAAGTCCGTCTTGCCGACGGCCTGTTCCGCGTCCGTCAAGCCAATGCGCTGGGCGAGCGTCCGGCTGATCTTAAGGAACCGTGACCGGGTGTCCTTGAAATAAATCCGGTCGGGCACGTTGTCCAGCATGGCTTGCAAGAGCCGCTGGGCCGCGACCAGGGCTTCCTCCGCCCGCTCCCGCTCGGCAATTTGCTGTTGCAGCGCCGCGTTCCGGTCAGAAAGCTCGGCGGTGCGCTCGGCTACCCGTTTCTCCAGTTCATCGCGCGACTGGCGCAACGCCTCTTCGGTCCGTTTTTGTACGGTGATATCCCGGTTGATGCCGGCGATGCCGACGACTTTGCCCGTCTGGTCACGCAGCGGCACCTTCGTGGTGGACGTCCAGGCGACTTCGCCGTCGGGCAGGACCTGCCTTTCGGTCTTGTTGATCAGCGCCTCGCCCGTGCGGATGATCCGTTGCTCATCCTGGTAATATTCTTCGGCCTGTTGCCTGGCGTTGAAATCAAAATCCGTCTTGCCGACAGCGTCTTCAGGGTCTTTCACGCCCAGACGTTTAGCGAGTGCCTTGCTGAGCTTGATAAACCGGGACTGGGTGTCCTTGAAATAAATCCGGTCCGGCACATTGTCCAGAATGGTCTCCAACAGCCGGTGGGCATCGGCCATGCCTTCCTCCGTTCGCTTCAGGTCCGTGATGTCCCGGCTGATACCCAGCAATCCTACGACCGCGTGTTGTTTATCCAGCAACGGCACTTTCGTGGTCTGCAGCCACCGCGTTTCGTGGGTTCGCGGATTTACTGTCATTTCTTCCCGATTCAGCGGCTGGCCCGATTCCATCACAGCCTGTTCGTCAGCGTAATACTGTCCGGCCAGTTCCTTGGGGAAGATGTCGAGGTCGGTTTTGCCAATCACCTCGTTTTGGGAAGTCGCGCCCATGGCCTGCACGTGAGCAGGATTGTTAAGCAAAAAGCGACTCTGCCGGTCTTTGATGAAAATGCGATCGGGCAGGCTGTCAATCAATGTCCGCAGCAAATCGTACTCCTGCCGGAGCCGTGCGTTCTCCTGGGCAAGCCGCTGGTTCTCCTGCGCGAGCAACCCGCCGGCCTCCCCGGAATCCGGAGTTTCCGAACGCTTGACGGGGCGTTCGTCCGGCGAGCCGGAGACGACTTCAGCCAATGGCCGTTCATTACAGTTAATTGCTTTCATAACCGGGACCTGAATACGCAAGACAGCTCAGGATTTGCAGCAAATACAGCAGGTTAAGTGCCTTCTCCTGGACAAACGGTTACGTCGCCAATTCGTCCTGAAAAATCAGGCCTTTTGCCATTAAATGGGACATGGTCACAGGGAATCTAATACGAGTCCCTGACAGCGCGACTCGGCCCGAAGCTGGCCGCGCCGGAGCCCCGACCAGTGCTGCCGTTGCTCGAACAGCACGGCCCAAAGCTTCTGGACCCGGTATCACCCCGGACAAGCCGTGGCGATCTTTTGTGTGCGGACCGTCCCGTCTCGGAAGTACAACGCCGAAGCCTGAATGCGACCGCAGCCAACCGGGTTGCCTGGAGAACTAAATCGGCAGCTGAGTACTTCGAGCTTGTGCGATCAAATCCAATGGCTGCCAGGCATCCCCGGCGCTTGCGTCGCAACCGCGCTGCGTCTAATGTCCCTGCGGCGGCGCCCGTAGCTCAGTTGGATAGAGCATCTGCCTTCTAAGCAGAGGGTCGTGGGTTCGACTCCCGCCGGGCGCGCCACTTTCCATTTACGCTTGCCGATTTACCATTTACGATTCATTCGCAATGCTGAACTTGGAACAACTGGCTGAACTGGCGGGGAAAAATCGCGCCGCCGCAGCCGCGCGCGTTAAGGAATTCTCCATCGGTCACCGGCCATTCGCTTTCAACTCGCGGCCCGCCATCATGGGCGTGGTCAACCTCTCATCCGACTCATGGTATCGCGAAAGCGTCTGCCTGACAGTGGAAGCGGCGGTCCTGCGCGCCAGGGTTTTGACTGCACAAGGCGCGGACGTTGTGGATGTGGGCGCGGAATCCACCCTCGCCCAGGCTGCGCGCCTTGACGACCTGACGCAAAATTCGCGGCTGCTGCCCGTCATCAAGCAACTGCGCAGCGCAAACATCCTGGTTTCGGTCGAAACGTATTCGCCTGCCGTCGCGCGCGCCTGCCTGGAAGCCGGCGCAAACATTCTGAATCTCACCGGCGCGGACGGTGCGGATGAATTGTTCCGCATGGTCGCGGACCGCGATGCCGCGGTGATCATCTGCTACGTCCAGGGCAAGAACGTCCGCGAGGTCGGGGACTTTGATTTCAGCACCGACCCGATTGAGGCGATGCGCGGTTATTTTGCACGGCAGATCGAAATCGCACAGCGCAACGGCGTGAAGAAAATTCTGCTCGACCCGGGTCTTGGCTTTTACTACCGCAATCTGCAGGACAGCGCCGTCCGTGTGCGGCATCAGATGACTGTTTTCCTGAACACATTCCGGCTACGGACACTCGGCTTTCCCATTTGCCAGGCCCTGCCCCACGCCTTTGAATTCTTCCGCGACGAAGTCCGCTGCGCCGAACCGTTTTTTGCCGTGCTGGCCGCGCTGGGTAAAACCGACCTGTTCCGCACCCACGAAGTCCCGCGCATCAGGGCCGTACTGGAAACGATGGATGCTTTTTAACGCAAGACAGGCGCCCCGCCGGTTCCTGAATTTGCCAGAAGGTTTGAAAATGGAGACGGGCGAGCCGCCTGTCCTACGGCTTGCGACAGAGAAACACCCCTTCCTCCTCCGATTTTGTAATCCATTCCTCGCAGATTTTCAGATCGTACCGGTTGAGAATTCCACGCACTCGTTGCGGCGTGTAGCGGTAGGAAAAGAAAAGCCGGATGGAATCGCCGCGTTTGAATTTGAAGGCTTCACTATCGATTTCAAGCCGGCGCGCACGGCGGAAATAAAAGCGCGCCGCAATGCGCTTCAAATTGAAATGGCCATGCTCAATGCCATACCTCAAATCGCCATCGCGCCGATCGACCCCCAGATCGAGCAGGAACGTCATCAGCCAGTCGCGCGTAAGCGGGTTGTCGTACTGCGGCAAAATCCGGTTCACTCCGGTGGCATAATTGTTGCCGGGCGCCAGATTCGCCCCGAACAGCAGAAAATCCCGCGGACGAATAAGCGACGCAAGCTTCGGCAAAATAAGTTGCGGCTCGAAATTGGGGATCATGCCGAAAAAGGTGATGAGCGACGGGTGACGGGTGACAAGACATTCCCGCAAATTGGCCACCGTTGCCAAATCACAAACCAAGGGGGAGCAATTCTTCTCCGGCACCACAGCCAGTGCCGTCCGCCAGGCGGTCAGAACCATCGCCGTGCTCACGTCGCAAGGCGCGTAAAACACTTCGTTGCCGCCGTGCGTCAAGAGTTTCAGCAAGCGCGTGTCTTTTTGCCCGCCACCGCAGCCGAGGCCGATGACATGAACGCGGCGCGATTTGATCCGTGCTACCGCCGCCGCGAAACTGTTCTCATAAATGGCCCGGCCATCCGCGTCGTTGCGGGCTGGCGAATACGCCTGATGCAGCGCGAGCCACTTTTGCGTCTGCTTGACGCTGTCGTAGTGAAACTTGTGATTCACGCGTCGTGCGCGCAGCGAGGCCAGCAAATCGCGCCGGACATTTTCCGGAAACTGGCTGGGGTGAATCGTTACTTTGACAGAGTTGGGCATTCAGAGGCTTCTGACATCAGCGGCTAAGGCCTGGTCTGCGGGAAAACCTGATAGAGCAACAGATAAACCACCACGCCGGTCACCGAAACATACATCCACAGCGGCCACGTCCAGCGGGCAATTTTCTTGTGCAGCTCGAATCGCCCCTTTTTCGCTTGCCAGAGCGTCAACAAAATCAGCGGTACGATAACGCCCGCCAGCACGGTGTGGGTCGCGAGAATAATCAGGTAAATCGGCCTGAACCATTCCGGCTCGCGAAAATGCGTCACTGTCCGGACGCAGGCGTGGTAAGTCAGATAACAGGCCAGAAAAAAAATCGAGGTCACAAACGCCGCCAACATGCAGTTGCGATGCGCGACTTTGTTTTTGCGCCGGATAAAAACGAAACCCGCCGTCAGACAAACCGCGCTCAGGCCGTTAAGCGATGCGTTGACAGCGGGCAAATCGTGGAGGGTCATCGCTCGTGTTCGAGTTGGCGCAACGTCAACAGAATGTGCGGCTTGACTCTCGACCATTCAACGCCCTCCCCTTCGCTTTCAAAGCTGCCGCGCAATCGCCCGTGCTTGTCCACGACCACGAAAATCGTAGTGTGGATGAACAAGTCGGCGGGATTTTTCTGGTCATCTGGTTTCACCGGAACTGCGCTCAATTTCAAACTGTCGCCGGCCAGTTCGGCGATTTGCGTTCTGGTGCCGGTCAGAAATTTCCAGCGATTGAAGTTTGCACCGAAGCGTTCGCCGTATTTCTTCATCACCGCCGGCGTGTCGTAATCGGGATCGGTAGTCAACGTCACCAGCTTGGCCCCGCTGGTTGGCGATATCGCATCCTGGAGCGATTTCATCTGGCCGGTCATAATCGGACACGGCCCGGCGCAGCGGGTGAAAATGATGTCGGCCACCCAGACGTGATTGGTGAGATCCGCGAGCGTGGTCACTTGTCCTTCTTGATTGGTGAGGGTGAAATCAGCCACGTGCCCAAGCACGGGCAAGCGCGGGCGATGCGGATTGCTGATTTCGGACAATGACAGCACATACGCAACGCAAAGCAGGGCGAGAAACAATATGGCCCCTATCCAAAGCGTCCGCGGGAGCCGTTGAGAAATTTCGTCCATAGCCAGTCATCGGGATTATACGCCGAAACCCGTCCACCGCAAGCCGGGCGCTCCGCCCGCCATCCGGCATCAGTCGCGGACGATCCGGATGACATCAGCGCAAGCCGCAAAATCGCGGTTTTTATTCAAAGCTGGTGGCGGCGCCACTCTTTGACTTAAGCCACTTGTCGTAATCCGCCTGGCTTTCCACAATCAGAAAGCCGCCGGTCATCGCCGAATGCCCGCCGCCGCAGAGCTGCGCGCAGTTGATCTGGTAACGGCCTTCTTTCGTGGGGGTGAACCACACGGGTATCCGCAAACCCGGAATCGCGTCCTGACACACGCGCATCGCAATGATTTTCAGCGAGTGAATCACGTCTTTCGAACTGAGATAAATGATGACGGGCTTGTTGACGACGACATGCATTTCATTCAGCGTCTGGATGTCGTCCTTGCCATGCGGGTCGCCCGGGTCCACGCCAAAGACATTATCCGCGGTGACGAATTTCATGTCCTGCTTGCCGAAAATTCCATCCGGCCCGGCGTAGCGCACGTTCCAGGCGAATTGTTGCGCGACGACCTGGATGACGGTGGATTCGTCGGCGGGCGGGAATTGCGCCACGTTTTTGGACCACACCGGCACGGCCACGGCAATCAACAGCAGCGCTTCGATGGCAGCCACGGCGAGTTCGAGGTAATTCGATGCGTGTCCCCGCACGCCAACATAATCTGCCTTCGGGTTGCGCCGCGCTTGAAAACGGTACAGCACGTAGAAGAAATAAATAATCCAGCCGATAAAGAGCGCGAACATCAGCCAGTGGACATACACCATCAGGTCGTCCACCGCCCGGCCATTGGACGAGGCCAGTTCGGGCAGGCACAAAACCTTGTCTGCGAACCATTGCGTCATAGGTCAGTGGCGGCGGTGGCCGGCGGTGGCGGCGGCGGGTTGGACAGGGCTTCCTCCTTGCGGACGATGTGCACAAAGAATAACGCGATGCTGGTCAGCACGGTCAGCACCACGCCCAGCAGCGTGAGGATGCCCCAATTCATGCCGTTGGCCAGGGCGGAATCGGTTTTGCCATAGCACGCCGCGCAGGCGAACACATGCGATTCCGACAGGATCGGGACCAGCGCGGCAACCATTAAAAACTTGCGCAGTAATTTCACAGGTAACTCATGTTTTTCAGTTTCTTCAAAAAATAAACCCCGTAAACGATGACCAGGATGCCCGCTGCGATTCCGCCCGCGCCGAAGACCGGTCGCCCGTCGGCAAACGCCCACGCGGCGCAACCGAAGGCCAGCGCCGTCAGCAGGCTCACAAAAATCAGATGGACGAATTTCAGCGACATTTCAGTGATACGTTGTGCCGACGGGCATGTCATGCATCGCGTAGATCGTCAACCCCATCAGCCCGGCGAAAAAAAAGACGGTAAACGCGAGCAGCGTGTAAATCATTTTCTTCTCGGACAGCAAGTGCATGAGGAAGCCGGCGACGAGGAAGGCGTTCACGCAGGCGACCGCCAGGATGAGCGTCACCTTGACCGCCCAACTGTAATGCGGCAAATACGACGCGCCAATCATCAACGACACCGCGCAGACGACCGCGATGAAAATGAAAACGCAACGCCGCACGTAATTGTTGAAATCAACCGGATGTGATTCGCTCATAAATTTTCGTCACGTCAAATATAAGACCGGGAACAAAAATATCCAGACCAGGTCCACGAAGTGCCAGAACAGGCCCGACACTTCGATGCGGTTGGTGAAATGTTCGGGGTCGCTCTTCCACAAACGCCGGCCCGGGCCCCAAAGGTACCCGATGACGATGCTGCCGCCGAGGATGTGCAGCGCGTGCAAACCGGTGAGCGTGAAGTAGAGTGCCAGGTATGTGTGGTGCCAGGGACCGTAGTTTTGCATCTCCTTGATTTGCGAGCGTGGAATCCTGATTTCCTCCGTTTTGATGTCCTTTTGTGCGCGGAGATCGTACAAGTCCTTTTCGTCAGCCACGTAACGGCCTTCAATCGTGACCGAGTCGGGGTCGCTCGCCCGCAAATGGCCGTCGGCGATGCGTCCGTCGGTCAGTTGAATTTCGTAATGGATCCATTTGTCGTGGTATTCGTAGGCCTTGATACACAGAAAGGTCAGCGCCAGCAGCAGCGTGCAGGCGTGGAAGAATTTGAATTTGCCAAACTGCCGCGTCTTGCACGCGACCCAGGCGAGCAACGTCGTGATGGCCGACAGGGCGAGCACGAGCGTGTTGATCGTGCCGAGCGTGACGTTGAGCCAGCCGTGCGGCCATTCGCCGGGCACGGCGCCAACCCGCAGCAGGACGTACGCGGAAAACAGCGCGCCGAAGAGCATCACTTCGGAAGCCAGAAACAGCCAGATGCCTACCTTGGCGTTGTAAATGCCGGTGTCGGGCCGCGGCTGGATGGCGTAAGGAATTTCCATGGAAAAATTCAATGGGCGGCCGGCAGGGGCGAAATTTTCGGCCTGGTCACAGGCGCCTCAGGTTCGTTTTGTGGGGTGAATTCAGTGTCGTGGCCGGGCACGCTGTATTCATAGGGACCGCGATAAATTTGGGGCGGCTTTGCAAAATTGCCGTGTGGCGGAGGCGTGGGCGTCTGCCATTCGAGTGTCGTCGAATGCCATGGATTGTCGCTCTGCACTTCCTCGCCGTGTTTGATGCTCCAGAACAGATTGATGATGAAAGGAATTTGCGCCAGTCCCAGCGCCATCGCGCCCCACAGAATCCAGGTGTGCATCTCCATGATGTTGTTCGGCAGCGTGTCCAGCGCGCCCGGCACGCGCGCGGCGGAATAATTCGCGCCGCCGTCGGCCATGCGCCGCAACATGCCTTCCATGCCTTGCGCGAACATCGGGAGGAACACGACGTTCATGAACACAAATGAACCCCAGAAATGAACGCGGCCCCAGAATTCATTCATTCGCCGTCCTGTCATCTTCGGGAACCAATAATAAATCCCCGCAAACAGCGCAAAAATCGTCCCCGGCGCGACGACGTAGTGAAAATGCGCGATGACGTAATAGGTGTCGTGCAGATAAATGTCCGCCGGCGCCAGGCCGAGCGGCAGGCCAGTCAGGCCGCCGATGCCGAACATCGGCAAAAATCCCAGCGAAAAGAGCATCGGCGTGTTGAACCGGATGGAACCACCCCACAACGAAATCAGCAGGCACGTTAAAATGATGACTGACGGAATCGAAATCGCGAGCGTCGTCGCCTGAAAGAACGTGGCAATCCTGGTGCCCATGCCGGTCAGGTACATGTGGTGCGCCCAGACGATGAACGACAAAAACCCGATGGCCAGCACCGAATACACCAGCGATTTGTAGCCCCAGATCGGCTTGCGCGTGTTATTGGCCAGGATTTCGCATACGATACCCATCGCCGGCAGGATCAAAACATAGACTTCCGGATGGCCGAGAAACCAGAACAGATGTTGCCACAACAGCGGGCTGCCACCGCCGCTAACGTGCGCCAGGTGTCCCCCCACCGCCAGGCCCGTCGGCAAAAAGAAACTCGTGTGTGCCAGGTTGTCCATCAATTGCATAATGCCCGCCGCTTCCAGCGGTGGAAACGCCAGCAGTAACAAGAACGCCGTCACGAATTGGGCCCACACGAAAAATGGCAGCCGCATCCACGTCATCCCGGGCGCGCGCAACTGAATAATGGTGGCGATGAAATTCACTGCGCCCAGCAACGACGAAGTGATGAGCAGCACCATGCCGATAAGCCAGAACGCCTGGCCGTGGGTCGGAATGGTCGTCGCCAGCGGCGAATAGGAAGTCCAGCCGGCCTGTGCCGCGCCACCCGGAATAAAGAAGCTTACCACCATCACGATGCCGCCGAGCACGTAAGCCTGGTAACTCGCCATGTTCACCCGCGGAAACGCCATGTCCGGGGCGCCAATCATCAGCGGCACGACGTAATTGCCGAAGGCCGCGAACGCCAGCGGCACCACGCCGAGGAAAATCATGATGGTCCCGTGCATTGCGCCGAATGAATTGTACAAGTCCGGCGAAATCGCGCCGTGACCCGCCATCGTCGGCCCCAGGACTTTTTCCAGCAACGGGCCGATGAACGGCACGGGCGCGCCCGGATGCGCAATCTGCCAGCGCATCAGGAGCATCAGGAAAAATCCGAAGAGCAGAAAGTACAACGCCGTGAATCCGTACTGAATGCCGATGATCTTGTGGTCGGTGGAAAAAACGCAGCCACGCCAGAAACCGGGATCATGATGGGCCGCATGCCCGTGTTCCGCGTGCGCTTCATGCGCCCCGGATTCACGAAACGGCGGGAATTGTTCAACTGTTGTATCCATGCCCCTTTACTTCGGCGAAATGACAAATGACGAAACCAAAATGACTGATGAATGACGAAGCCCGAATGACAAACCGGCAACGGCCCGCAGAGCGCTCGATCCGTGATTCGTCATTGGGAATTCTTTCGGCATTTGGATTTTGGCATTCGTCATTTCTATTTCACCTTGTCCCAGACCATCAGGGCCAGCAGCAGCGGCAGATAAAGGATGGACGCCAGGAACAGCCAGCGCGCGCGCGCCAGCGTGGGCCGGCGCGAAAATTGGACCGCACAAAACAGATACCCGGCGCCCAACACCGGCGCGCCCGCAAGATAAATCGGCCCGGCGAGTATAAAAGTGAACGGTAACAGACTGACCGCCAGCAAGGCGAGTGTGCAGCCCACGGATTGTTCGCCGGCGCGTCGCCCGGTCGGATCAACCACCGGCAACATTTTGAAGCCGGCACGCGCGTATTCGTCCCGGTAAATCCAGGCGATGGCCATGAAATGGGGAATTTGCCAGAACGCTACGATGGCAAAAAGGGCCCAACCTCCGTTGCCCAGGTCTCCGCGCGCCGCCGTCCAGCCCATCAATGCCGGCAACGCCCCCGGCACGGCCCCGACGTTGGTATTCAGCCATGTCACGCGTTTCAACGGCGTGTAAATGAACAAGTAGGCGAGCAAGGTGACCGCGCCAACGATGCTTGTGAGCAAATTCACGGCCAGCGCGAGATAAACCAGGCCAACCACCGCACACGCGCTGCCGAACAACATCACAGTCGCCGGCTGTAACCGGCCGGATGGCAGCGGACGGTCCTGCGTCCGGCGCATCTTGGCGTCGTATTCGCGTTCCAGCAATTGGTTCAACGCCGCCGCGCCGGAGGCAACCAGTGCCGTCGCCGCCAACATATGAATCATCAACGTGACATCCATCGCGCCCCGCCAGCCGAGATAAAATCCAACGAGCGTCGTCGCCAGCACGAGTGCCGTCAATCGCGCTTTGACCAGATCCGCGAAAACTGTCGTGCAACTTTTGTCCGCAGCCCCGACGCGTGACGCCGGGGCCATTAAAATTTCAGCCGGGATTTCTTTCATTTTATTTGCTACCAACCATGGCGGGATGCCCGCCAATTGTCGCGCCGGCCTTTGACCGCCGGTCTTCGACGTGGCGCGCACCGAGCGCCGCTATCCGGGGGCCGAAGGCGATGATGCACCACATTGCGCCCGTCGCGAGTGACAACGCGCCGACCAGCACGTGTGCCGTGGCCACGTCGGCAGCCTTGTTCGACCAGATGGTCGCCGCCCCGAGAATGATTTGCGCCACGATCACTCCCAGCCAGAAAAGCGACAGCCGCCGACAAATCGGGTCGACGATTTCGGGTCCGGCTTGCGCCCGATCTTGACCCGCTCCTCCGCGCCGCGCTCGCCAGGCACAAACCACGACCAGAATTAAGATAGCCAGCGCCACAATGCGATGCACCATCTGGAGAACGATTTGCGAGGCCGTGATTGGATTTCCCGAAACGACTTCCATGCGGTCAGCGTTGTAGCGCGCCAGAGCGGCAGCACTCGTGTCCGGCCAGATTTTTCCGTAAGCGGCCGGGAAATCGGGTATGGCCAGGCCGGCGTGCTGATGCCGCATGGTCGCGCCCAGAATCAGTTGCAGGAAAATCAGAAGGGTCGTTGCCAGCACCAGCGAACGCAAATTTTTGTAGCGGTGGTATGTGACTGTCACATTTTCCGCCGGTCGGCGGTCACAGACCGCCGCTACATTTTGCCACCACCGGCTGGTGAACAGCGCCAACGCGCAGGTCAGTACGAAGAACAACTGGGCGAGCGCGCCATGGACGATGCCGAGTTTGTCCATGTCCAGCGTCACGCGCAGCCCGCCGAGCACGCCTTGCAACGCCACCAGCACAAACGCGAGCAGGCCGAGCCAACGCAACCAGGGTCGCGGATCCCGCAGCCAGAGCCAGACGGCGAGCACGGTCGTCAACAGTCCGATGCCCGAGGCCAGCAGGCGGTGCGTGTGCTCGTAAAAAATGCCGCCGACCCATTTGGAGACCGGGAACCAAAACATGTTGTAACCGTAGGTATTCGGCCAATCGGGCACGGACATGCCGGCTTCATGGCTGGTGACCATGCCGCCCGAGCCGAGCAGCAAAAACGTGGCCGCGCCCGTCACCAGGATAAACCGGTGCAGCCAAGGATTGTAATTTTGCGCATTGGCGTTCATTAAAAAATTTGCGGCGACGGGCCCGCGGCCCGTTGCCGTCGCATTCCACCGACGCTCCAGTTACTTGACTTCAAACGTGAAATTCACGGTCACGTCGCTGTCCTTCACTTCCACGTCCTGCGTTTGTGACCCGAGTTTGCGGTGATCGGCCGCCACGGTGTATTTGCCGGGCGGCACGTTTTTGATGACGAATTTGCCGTCCGGACTGCTGACGCCAAAGTATGGGCTGTCAAACACGCTTACCCAGGCGAACATCCAGGGGTGCACATCGCATTTGAAGCGCAGGAACATTTCCGGCTTGGGAAACGTGTAGGTCAAATCCGCCCCGCCGGGCA